>Ga0209700_100180_pt1 | contig 101284 bp, 52 predicted proteins | sample SiratroredBW_FD_187528 | JGI IMG/M metagenome (GOLD analysis project Ga0209700, IMG submission 187528) | Root nodule microbial communities of legume samples collected from California, USA - Siratro red BW (SPAdes) (version 2) | ecosystem: Host-associated > Plants > Roots > Nodule | place: USA...
ATATATATATATATATATATATATATATATATATATATATATATATATATATATATATATATATATATATAGTTATTGAAACAAGTGTCAAAAACTAAAACTTTATTAATAAATAAATAAAGATTTTAAAATCTATAAATAAAAATTATATTCTATTATTTTAATTCTTTCTAACTCCAAAGAATATTAGGACTCTTGTTGTTTATTATATTTTAGCCAAAAATACATAGAAAGATAAACATTTTATGAATTGATTGTAGCTTAATCTTAATAAGTAAATTATTCTTCATTAAGATTTTAATTTGTTTTTTTCTCTTACTTGAGAGAATTGTTAAGAGAAATGTTAGTAGAGTAGGATTTGGTTTTCTGAATTATTTTGAATTTTTGGAAATATCAAGGAAAGTTATGATACTAGACACATTTCAATCCTAGTAAAAGGAGTTAATAATTACTTATATTCAATGGTAGGTTTGTTTAGAAGTGTAAGAAGTATGAGTTGATTAAAATGTTGAATATTTGGGGACAAAAATGGTTACGTGTATAGCTTTGAACGCTATTTAGTATGAATTTGAAAATAGATGTTGTTAATAGTTATTTGAGAGGTGGAAATCAATGTAAGAGAGGTAATTATGCATGAGAAGGAATATTTGTATGAATTTTCACTGCTATAGTTTATTTTGGGTTACTCTTTAAGGTTGAGTAGTTGATATATACAATACATAGATTTAGTTGTTTGACCATTATATATAATATTTTTCGGCCCATTATACTATGTAATCTTTGTATTAGAAATTAATAGTTGGTTACACGTGTTATTTTGTTTGTTGTGTAAGGCTCAATCAGTGTAAAAGATTTGCTATAGTTGAGTCATATTGAACACATTTTGCAACATACAATGCATAATGAATTATTTCAAAAAATAAGTATGTATTTTTGTGATATATAATATTAATTCTTTGTTATAAATTAACACAAATTCGTGAGTTTGATTTTGATATTATTTGTTAGAATACTTAGAATTAGACTAAAAGTTATTTTTATTATTTAAAGTATAATTCTTTTTACTTAAGAATCTAACTGTTTCAAACATCACAATTCAATTGTTTAAAAATGTAAAAATATTATAAGTGTTAAGAATATTAAGGGGAGAAACATCTGGAAGACAAATAAGAATCAGAATCGAGTCTTATCATACAAGAAAATGATACTATTTTCAACCAAAAACGAGTTTTTGGATCTTTTTTTTTATATGTTGTTCAACCTTTTATTTCTACTTAATCTGGGACTTGGACTTAGACTTGGATTCCTAACAATTTTCCCCTCTCACAAACGATCTTCATTTGAACCACCGTTTACACACTTAAACACTGGGAAAATCTCACAAGAATGAGATAAGAGTCAAACCCATACAAGAAAATGATGCCACCTTCAACCCAAAATCTTAAAACATTAAGTTTGTGGGTCTTCTTTATTATATGTAGTTCGACTTTCTCATTTTTACACAATGTGATACTTAAACTCATATTTGGATATCCACCATTAAGTGGTTGAGGTTTAATGATTTAATATAATGATTTCTCTTTCTGATTACTTTATATTCATATGATTTTTATACAGACATATTAAAATCATAAATACTTAAAAAAAAATAGTTATATTACTTACCCAAACTCATTTTTCCTTAAAAAAATCTACCATTACATGAAATTCCAAAAGAAATTACACTAGTGTAGTGTAAAATGCGTGTCATAAACCAAATCTTAATTTGACTGGTTAGAAGTACTGGAATAAATTTTAATAGTATTGGAATGAATTTTAAAAATAGCCTTATCATGTGACTATAGCCATGCCCAATGATATCGTGATGTCTCCTCATTCTTATTCTTTTTTTGGATACGAATCCAATTCACTTTCTTTATATAAGAGTTTGGCTGTCATATCTGACGAGGGTACCTTTAGCTTATTAATAATTATCACTCTACTTTCCACAGAATGTTTTGGGATCATTCTTCCACTTTCTTTCTCTTCTTCTTCCTCACAATCTTTTCTACAAACACACTACAACAATTGAAGATACCACTTAATAAAATATTATGCATATATACCTATGTTAAAAAAAATTGAATATTTTGAACACTTTTATTTCTGCCCATTCATCCTTCATCTCACTTTTCTTTTCAATATTTGAACATTGTTTCAATCATTAAAATCCAACATATAATAAATCTAATGGAGCTTAACTTTAATTAAGTTAAGTTATTAACTAATCCTAAATTATCCTACTGTTTTTATAAGGTATTGTTTTATGACCCTCATGGATTCGGCTCTTGTCTAAATCGTGCCAATGATCAAACCTCTTTCCCCAACCCTATATTTCTCTCCTTGTGGAATGTTGTGATAAGAATCACTTCACAAGAGTGACCATCATCTAATCTATCTACTATTTTTGCTTAACAAGTGTTTTATCTTTTTCTTTGACATAAATTAGTCATTCAAATTAAATGATTAACATTATAACAAATGTTAAATAACTCCCCTTCAACATATTTATTTTATATTTAAAGTGATATCACGAAAATTCAAACCTTAGACCACTCAGATAAGAATCATAGGTTACTATTGCGAATACTGATTAATGGTTGTCTAGAAGTTGATATTGATTAGTGTAAACATGAAGTAGTTTAAAAAAATACTAATATATCTCTATCATATTCCAAATGAATTGTTAGGATTTGTTTAAATACAAAACCATCCATCAAAATCTGGTAAGTTTAGGATCAAGATCATATCAGCATCACGTGATATGTAAAGGTATTATTCTTGGTAATGTATATGGTCATGTTGTGAAATAAAAAATTATGAAACTTAAATTTAGGGATATTTTATAGTATATATTTCAAATTTTAAAATTTCAAATTTTAAAATATAATACCATACGCAAAATATGTCTAGTAAATTAAAAAATTATTAATACATATTTGTTTTAAAAAGCTATACGTTAAAAAGAATAGAAGACACTGGTTCCAGTTGGGATTTCTTGAACCTGTACTCAAATTATAAGAAGTCCATTTTCTAAAATTTAAGCCCGTCAAAACCAACCTTGGGTTGGTCCAAATTTTAAATGGGCTGAATTCTCTATACTCCTCTCGTCTTTTAGCAAATTGCTTCCTGCACCCCACTCTTCATTTTCTTCATCTTCTCAACCTCATCCCTCTTTACTTTACTTACTTGTACTGCAGACTCTATAATTTAGAATAAAAAAAATTATATTTCGAATTATGTAATTTATAATGTAATTTTTTGTATTCCAGATTATGTAATCTAATTTTTTATTTTATATTGTATAATTTAAAATTCGTATTATAGATTATGTAATACAGAATATAAATACCGTCTTAGAGAATATAAATTTTAGAGATATATTTTAATATTTTCATAAATACGGGACACAGAAAGAAAAGGATGAGGTAGATACCAAAGGTTTCTTGATAAAGGGCTTGCCAATTAAGTTTGCTTATAACTTTTAGTTTTTAATATATATCTTTATTTTAACATGGATTTTTAAAACAGGTGCATAAAAATAAAGTAAGGGTTTAAGTAGTTAAAATGAAAAAAAAAATTGACTCAAGAAAAAAATTATTTAATTTGAAATACATTGATTTAATTATAGTAAAAAATTAGAATACAAGTCTATATAAGAATAAAGTTTCGAAGTTCAACTCAATAAGTAAATAATATTATATGAGAAATTGAATTGAAGTAATTCTTATTATTACAGATATAATAGTTATATGTATATCTTATAACGTTATCGTAATCAAATATTATAATATCAAAGATACGATAAAAACAGTGAAAATTTCTAAATATCATGTTGAGTAATTGTATCTTAGTTGATAATATTTTTTTAAACAATTTATGACCTTAGTAAAAAACTCTTAATTTCTGAAAAGAAGTTATGAAAATAAAATTTTACATGATTTAGTTTATAAGCTTCAAAACCAAACTATACCTAAATGGAGACAACATTATGGAAACAGAATGTATGATAATATATTTCTTACCAAAAATAAAAATTAAAGTGGAAAAGACGTTCTTGCATTATAATGGCATTAAAAAATTGAAATGGGGTGCAGGGTACCCTTATGAATGTGGGTTGTCCTTGCACAAAACAGTATATAGTCGCAATCACTTAAGTACCCTTTTTTCAGATTGTTTGTAGCGTCGGTGCCAACAAAGTGGGTATTCATGCAAACATGTTTGACTCATATTTCTCTTTCGTACTGTGAAAACCATGCAACACAATAATGTCCCCGTGCAATCGAATTCCTAATGCTTATAAAACAATGTAGAATCTCTTTGAAAAAACATTATATGCATTGACATTTCATTAATTGTTTCACATGGTTTTGATTACGTCATGTTGCTCCTTAATTTGCATGTACCTTAACACAGAACAACTTGTGATTGTTTTTATGTTCATAAAGTTAGTTAATATACAAACATTTCAAGTTGTATTATATAGTATATCTAAATAGTCTATGGCTTTAATTGTAGTTTATGTTTTGTTTCTTTTGAGGAGTGAGTATTTCAAGTTGTATTATGTAGTATATCTAAATAGTCTATGGCTTTAACTGTAATGTATGTTTTGTTTGTTCTAAGGAGTGAATCTGTGAAAATGAACAATGATGAAAATGAAAAGAAAAAAAAATATAAAATGAGGTTGTTTAAGTTAAGGGAAATAAAAATAATCAAAAAATTATTTTTAATTTAACTAAAATTATTATTATTATTATTATTATTATTATTATTATTATTATTTTGTAATAACAAATAAGTGATTTTAGATATGGAATGTGTAAACAAATTAAAAAGGGAAATAACGTAAAATAAGATTAAAATTCATTCATTTTTAAATAAATTATAGATTGTTTAAGTTAATTTTTTTCCTATAAGTATTTAATAGAAAAGAGAATTTAAAGTTGATAAAAAATGATAATTGTATTTTTAAGATATATTCTACATATTATATAAAACAAAAAAGTAAACAATTTTATTATTCATTTATCTAAAATTGCTATTTCTCTAAAATATAAAAGTAACTAATTTATTTTTTTTATTTTTCTATGTTTTTGGACTGATCATCTTTTTTAGGTCTAAATCAATTAAAGAGAATTTCAATCTTTCTACTCTCTTTGGATTTCAAGTTACTCCTCTCTTTGTTGCATGCAAGTGGTCTTTAATTAATATAATTAAATTATTGTTTACTTGTATGTGAGGAAAGTTAACTTATATCAGAAATCTTTTTAGGAAATTAGTCTAGTTTTAAGAAAATAAAGTATATTTTTAAATTTATGTTGTTGAGGATGCAGTTATTGGAGAAATAATTGAATTGTAGGGCAAAAATTAAACTAGTTTAGTTTATTTCAAATTTATTTAATATTCAAACTGAATCACACATAATTTTTATGATTAATTCATAGAGATGTAGATACAGTATTTATGACAATATACCTAGAATTTGTTCAAAGTCATTTCATGATGAAACTGAACATAATTGTAATTTTTAGTGATAGATTCAATTTTATTTTTAACTAAAAATCAACTCAACTACAGCGAGTATCCTAATTATAAGTATCATACGTAAATAGAAACGTAAGTACATAGAAGTATTTATGCCAAACATACCTGTATTTAGTTGATATATGTGTGGGTGTTTTATCTTTCAAAATCCCTGTAAAAAAAAAAAAAGTTGTATGTATTTTATTTCATTATTTACTTTTAAGTTACTATAAATAATAATATTATATGCTTATATATCTACAAACTATATTTTATTTATTTTATTTTACTAACAATGATGTAGCAAACGTTCCTTAAATTCAATAAAATATAATACATGGCCTTTTACAAAAATGTTTACATCTTGATTACATTCAAATACATAAAGTTGATATGATTTGACGTTGAAATTAGAATAAATCTGAATGCCTGTGATTGCTATAAATGTGTGTGAAGGGCCACTGTACCTAAAGTTTCTTTGTTTAAAATTGCAGTGACATATTAGGGATAGCATCTTCAAAATCCAAATCCCAAATCCAAAGGGCAAGTCAAATTTCTCCGATTGATTTTGATATTGTTTCTTCTTTTTTGTGAGATTCTTGACTCTGGTGCATATGATGGAACTAGCCATAGCCACAACATGTGACATATCAAAGAATAGATACTTGAAAAGCTCAAATTCCGCGTTTTAACTTCCTTTAATCTTGTTCTCTTTTCCCTTTAGCATTATTATTTATTAGGGTTGTTTGTTGTAGAATAATGCTAAAGCAAAACGGCAGAGAGCAAGCTGTAAACGCGTTTTTGTTGTAGCAGCATCGCAAAAGCACGTCGCTTTTGGCTTTATTGCTTTTGAGAATGACACATTTGGGATCTCTTCCCTTACCTTCTTGTTTATTTTTTTTGGGATTCATCACAATCAACATAAAGTTGCTTACACAACCTTCACTCTTAAGTTATGCAAATTTGGGTCCAGAAGTGGATTCAATTATTAATTTGATCCTTTTATATTAGGGTTAGCATCATAGGTTAATTGAAATTTTTTTAATATAAATTAATTAAAAAATAAAAATTATCAACAAAATAAATGTATCGAAAATATTTAAAATTTGTCGGTAAATTAATTATAAATAAATTTATTAACAAATAATTCGTCAGTAATTTTTTACGAACTTAGAAATTCATCGATAAATCTATCGATAATAATATTTTACTAATAAATAAAATTTTATCGATAAATATTTTTAAAATAATTTAACTTTTTTTTATAATAATTATAATAAAGTAAATAAATAACAATAAATTAACCACTAATATAAAAATTATCTTGAAAGATCTTATTTAGTCTTGTGCATTTCACAAAATCCGTTCATAATCCATTTGTCAATAATTATTTTCTTATGATTGAATATCAAATTCATTAAAAATTAGTTAGTTTTAATTAAAGTATAATAAATTTAAATTCTATTTCAGATATGTCTGTAAAACTAAATAGTTTAAGTGATAACTGATAATTTTTTAAATGTTAATTAAGAACTTATATTGTTTTTTTACAGCATAAGAACTTATTTTGTTAATAATTTAGTAAAAGCATGAACTTTAATGCCAAAGGAATGGATACTTCACTACAAATTAATGTATAAAAAGCGATTAATCATTAATGTATTTGAAAGTGGTTGTACTTATACGTACAAAAAGTTTCTATTTATTTCTACATACAGAACCAGAACTAGTATATTACATAGTTAATTATTTTTAAATTAAAAAATATTCAAAATAATTTTGAAAAATGTTGTTTGTTAAATAAACAATAATTTTTTGATTTTAAGAAAAATAAGAAATATTTAATTACAAAAAATAGTTAAAGCAATTTTGATTAATTAAGTATTGATTAGATTGGTTTTGTGTTGGCAGATAGTAGATTATTGTTGGTTTCTTATCCAAGCATTAGTGTGAAGTTTGCGAGAAAACAAGTAAAGGTGTGACTCATGTTTTCGCAAATGCTTTTTCTTTAATTTATGGCAGCTCCTTTACTTTTATGGTTGCACATCATTGTATTGCATCTCTTGCTGATAACGAAATAAAGTATCAAGTAATTTTCATTAGATCATTTTTTATGTAGATATTGACTATGTTTTGTATTATTTCAATGACAATTATGTAAAATCCCAAATGCATACATATGAAAAAGAATAAGAAAAGATCACTAACGCCAATGATTTGGTCCATGTTTATTATTTAGGAAGAAAAATTGGATAGGAATGTAAAACTTAAAATTTTACCAAAAACTAGAAGAAAAATTTTTACCCAAAAAAAAAAAAGCAGGAGTAATAAATGCAGATTTTTGCAAAATATTGAAACCAAAATTACATTTAAAGAAATTTTTTTTGATAATAATTGAATTTTTATTGTGATTATGCGTTTTTTAAATGATTTTAATTTTGATATGTTTCAATGCAAACCCTTTTATACAACTAAACAATTAAAAATCAATCTAGGTATAACTTTTTAAACAGTGTAATGATTACCATAGTGATTAAATTCTGACAATAAAATATATATATATATATATATATACTTGTTAATATATCATAATTATTCTTTTAAAAATAATCTGATTCGAAATTTAAAGTTTTTCTTTTGTTCGGATCTATCTTTTGAAATTTAATTTTATTCTACTGCTTTTATAAAAAAAAAAAAAAAAAAAAAGATCTAGAGTGGCCGTCACATTATGAGATGTCTAACTACACTTTCAAAGATAGAACGTTTTTCTGTAAATAAACAAAGATAAATATGCCTACTTCTAAAATGTCAAAGAACGAATTTTAGACTTTTGTTCTTCTTTTTTGTAGTGATGCCAATAGTAGTTATACGTTAAAATTTAACTATTTGTTTTTTGTTGTTGAAAAAATGGAAGGAAGAAAGTGATATAAGTTGAGTTGCTTGATTAAGAAAAACAGAGTAAAAATATTTTTGAAAACAGAATTATTTGTTCTATTGTTTTTCAACTACTTTTATGATTTTTTTTCTTTCTCTGTTCGTTTATTTTTATTCTTATTCAATCTAATATCTAATTTTTTTCTAAAAAAAATAATTTATAAATAATTGTATTGCTAATAAAACCCCTTGTCAAAGGATATATATTGTGTAATATAATATTATTATTTTTATAACTTAAAAAAATAAAATAAGGATTTTAAATACTACTTTAAAGTTAATAATAAAAGTTCCTAATATTATTAAATTTAAGTTATTACAAAATTTTAAAAATTATACCAAAAGTTTCTATAAATTATTTTTAGCTTTTAAGTTATTATTTAAGAAAAAAAAAATTTATAAACAAATTTATAGCTCGCTTCAATCAGAAACGATAACCTTTTTTCGCTTTATTTCATGCTCTTCACAAATGAAGAACATCCAAATGCAAAACTCCAGATTTTTGTTTATAGTTAATCGTATTTTTGTCTAACTAGTTTTGATAGAAGCAATTATTATAATTATATAATTTAATTTGTCAAATATACTATTAATCAAATAATATACATTAATTAATAGATACTCGAGAAATAAATTGTTATTGAAATATCTAAAAAAGACTTTAATTAATATATATAACTAAAACTGAAAAACTAAAGTAACAAAATTACTTACTGAGTTTAGAAAGCAAAAAATAGTATTACCATATTTTTATCTGACTTGATTTTGATGACGGTGGATGGAGGAAGAATGATAAAGAGTGTAAGAAATTGATTGGTGGAAGGTGTTGTGACAGTGGATGAGGTTCTGCACATCTAAAACTGACATGCATAGTTAACTATGCCGACACAACCCTCTTTTTCTGGTTGCTGGTGAAGGTATGAGAACTATGAATTCAGATAATGTGAACTGATATAGGCTTTGAATGATTTACGTATTAATTTGAGATGTTCGTGATCACATAATGAGAGGAGTTATAAGCAATTTTTTAATATAGAAATAGTTAAGAGTAGTTTCATGAAAGATATAAGTATCATGGTCGAAACATAACAAACAAGAATAACACGTACATATCTCATATAAGGGTCCTACCTACTAAGAGAGACGGAGAGCAATACGGAACAAAATGACAAATACTTTTGACTTTTGGGTTAGAAGTCACCTCAATTTTAATTAATATTACAATGTTATTGTTTATTTTAATATTTTCTATTTTACCATTAACAGATTTAAATGAAAGTGATAAAATGTTATCCAAATTAGAATTCAATTTGATCTTTAACAATGCACTCATAGTTTTATAAAGTCTAAACTTTTAAAATTTTAACGAAATTTCGTTAACTAATCTCGCTTCAAGTGAGAAAAGCTCATAAATTAAGTAAAATAGAAGAAAAAGTTCATAAATTCATTCTTTAATGTTATAATCTCTTATATAATTTTGAGTTCAAAATAGTGTTACATCCCTTATAAATTTGTTTTTCATTAATATCTAATAATCTTCTTAATGTAATCTTTTAAAACATGACATATTTTTTTTCAATATATTGATTTCTTTAGAAACAAGAATAGAAAAAAAAAAAAGTTTACACGAAAACGAAAAGAAAAATGGACACCCAAAAAAATCACAAATTCAAGTCATAATTCTATAAGTTTTCCTACAGAAGAATGATTTAAAAGGAAAATATAAGAAGGTATTCGAATAATGCGAACAAATCATTTATGTATTGATAGGACACTTTATTAATGAAATGCACAAAAAAGTGTTCTTAAATAATCTATAAGAGCTGATATTATCGAAAATAAAAATTGTAATATTAAAATACTAACGATGACCTTTTTATATTATTTCATTGACTAAAAAATTTAAATGTTTTTTATTTGTTTTCAATAACTTAATATCATTATTTTCTTGAAGAATAAATAAATTTAAAGCATAATTAAATTTTTAATAATTAGTTGGGTGCTGTATATCTGTCACTGGAAACATTTATGGTGAAAATATAGAAACTATGTCAAACAATAATTTTTTTTTTTATTTTACTACTCACAAACACTAGTTAACAATTAATTATATTTAAAAATTTCAATTAACAAATAATGTTAGAAGGGCATAACGAGAATAACTCCAAATAATCTCTTACATTATAAATATGGAAGCTCTGCTCGTTGGTTACTCGTCACTTGTTTCAGATGGCTGTTTCTTCCACCCTCGCATGCTCCTTCTTCTGTCTTTTCTTCCTCGCACTCTGCACTCCTTTCACCGCCGCCACAGATTTCGGCGGTTCAGCCTGCCTCGGGGTCTCCACCGCCCACTTCGCCGGCTCAATCACCCAAGTCATCACCGCCATAAACAAACTCTCATCCATTCTCTCACGCTTCCCCACGCCCTTCGCCAACTTCCGCCTCGCCGCAGCCATCGCCGACTGCCTCGACTTGTTCGACCTCTCCTCCGACGTCCTCTCCTGGGCCCTCTCCGCCTCCCAGAACCCCAAAGGTATCAAATCAAAACACTCTTCATCAAAGCTGCTACCAATGAAAACTTGTTAGAGAAGATTACAAGTGTTTGAGGTTGTTACAGGGAGGCATAACAGCACGGGGCAGCTGAGTTCCGATTTGAGGACATGGCTGAGTGCGGTACTCTCGCATCCACAAACTTGCTTGGAGGGATTCGAAGGGACCAACGGCATTGCCAAGAGTTTGGTATCCGCCGGCATCGGCGAAGTGATGTCGCTGGTGGAGCAGCTTCTTGCGCAGGTGCTGCCCGTAGACGATGAATTTGTCGCCGGCAAGGGGCAGTTTCCGTCGTGGGTTAAACCCAGGGAAAGGAAGCTTCTGGAATCGATTGGAGTGACTCCTGATGCTGTTGTAGCTTTGGATGGGAGTGGGAACTACGCTAGAATCATGGATGCGGTGCTTGCGGCGCCGGATTACAGCATGAAACGGTTTGTGATTTACATAAAGAAAGGTGTTTATGTTGAGAACGTGGAGATCAAGAAGAAGAAATGGAACATCATGATGGTCGGAGATGGGATGGACGCCACCGTCATCTCCGGTAACCGGAGTTTCATCGACGGTTGGACCACCTTCCGCTCATCCACATTCGGTAAGTTTCCCATTTCCCATCACTCTCACTCTTATGCTACTCTTTTCTTCTTTCTTTCAAATTTCTCTTTCGTTAATATTTACTGTTGATAGTATAAAAAGCAGGGATCAAAACATTAAATAAGAGTCTTTTTTTAATTAAAATTCATATTTATTTCAACGCATGCCCGTTAAACATTGATTATGATGCAAATTTTGAACACTTGCATTGGATTTCGATGGAATCTTCCATTTTGAACACTATGATTGCCTGGGATATTGGGTGATAGCGTGCGTGATAAGGAGCACTTCGTACTTTTGTTTTTGTCGTTGGTTAATTGATGTAAGAAAACTGATTAAGAAAAAAACAAAAGAAACATGTTTTTTTTTTGTATTTGAATTTTTTTAATTATTTAATTATCGGTATAAACGGCTAACGCTTATATGTAAGAATTTTTATTTTACTGTTAATTTTTTTAACATTTTTTTCTTAAATTATGTTTCCGTTCTGTAAAATTAATGTATGTATTCTTAATATTTGATCTATAAAGTTTTAAGTTTTTTTGTGTTATTTTCACTTTATAAACAATTTTTTTTTGTATTTTATGTGAAATAAAAGGAGCAATAAAACAAAGAAATTTTCTAACGAACTTTTTCTTTTAAATTTCACAAGATTGATTTCAATATTTGCGCCTTAAAAGTCTCACAGTGACTTTTAAAGTTACAAATATCGATGATACTTGTTCTTTTTAAAAATTTAGCGTTTCTAATAAAATGAATATTCTAAATCTGTGAATGACGAACGTGAAATATTTGCATTAAATGTCTCAGTCACCAATGCAGTGTTTCAATATTCTTTATGTGTGTTTGTATATTTTAGCAGACAATTCATTCAGCGTAACAGTAATCAATGAACTTTATATTCTTAGTGAAAGCCGAAAGGTGCTGCGATAGAATAAAAAGAAGCAATTGGCATGCGATATCGATAGGGACCTCCATATTTTACTTTCTAACCTGTACAATGCCTTATCCTTTTCAAAGTGTTTTTCCAACAAATTAAATCGAGGCAGAAAATATTAGTAAAGTTATTTAGAACAGAAGATGATCCAAAGTTAATACCTGACTCTGATATCTTAATTCTTTAAGGTTTGCAAAAATTAACGATATCAATGCGAATCATTAAAATACGTGTTGATCACTTATTTTACATCAAATATTTATGAGTGTCTAAGAACCAGCCAAGGTAATCCACGTCTGCAAGCTGCTTACACCTAATGAATCATCACAAACATTAATGCATTGGGTCAAAATTGTTCTGTTTTCAGGAACAATCACTTCTGAACGAAGTGCTTAAATATAATTTCGACATATAACAACTTTCAACAGTAAGTAGGGCCTTAATATTTAATCATACTAGCTAACACAATCCAGTATGCAACTAACCCATAATTAACATTAAATGAGCTCCTTCACGCAATTAAAATTCTCAAAACCCATCTTTTTCACTGACTGAAACTTTCAACCAAATTCTTCAATCAAAACCAGTTGAGCTTTAATTATATACATTTATTTATGTACTTCACTAATCAACCTCCAGAGATTTCCTTAAGAGTTAACTAATCAGATTTTATGATAAAAATTATTCATCATTAAATTCTGCAAACACTTGGCATTAATAATATCTGATACTAAAAATGTGTATGCAGCTGTGAGTGGCAGAGGGTTCATAGCAAGAGACATTTCCTTTCAGAACACGGCAGGGCCAGAGAAGCACCAAGCAGTGGCACTGAGATCAGACTCAGACCTCTCAGTGTTCTACCGATGTGCGATTTTAGGCTTCCAAGACAGCCTATACACTCACACCATGCGCCAATTCTTCAGAGAATGCAGAATAACAGGCACAGTGGACTTCATCTTCGGCGACGCCACTGCCATGTTCCAGAACTGCTTAATACAAGCGAAGAAGGGCTTGCCAAATCAGAAGAACACGATCACAGCACACGGTAGAAAAGACCCAAATGAGCCAACAGGTTTCTCGTTCCAGTTCTGCAACGTCACTGCAGACTCTGACCTTGCACCCTCGGTCAGCACCACTCAAACGTATCTGGGCAGACCCTGGAAGACTTACTCACGAACCGTTTTCATGCAATCGTTCATGAGTGAGGTGATAAGGCCAGAGGGGTGGTTGGAGTGGAATGGAGACTTTGCTTTGGACACGTTGTATTATGCTGAGTACCTGAACACTGGGGCAGGTGCTGGCATAGCTAACCGTGTGAAATGGGGAGGGTACCATGCAATCAATGATTCAAGCCAAGTGAGTAACTTCACAGTGGCTAAGTTTATTGAGGGGAATCTGTGGTTGCCTTCCACTGGAGTAACCTACACTGCTGAATTCAAAGTTTAACACAACACTGTCACGTCTTCTCACTCTTGTACTTACTATGTATTCAAGTGGTTCTTTATAGTTTATATCAGAAAAAAAAAAAAAATATAGGTGTCAAAAGAAAAGCTAATGGGGGTATGGATCTGTGTTCAGTTCAACTAATTAGAACTTTGTTACTATTAATTAATGATTTTCCTAAGGGATTCGGGGGTTCTCTTGGTTGTTTTTGAGTTTTGGAGAAGAAGATGGACGCAATATTGTGTTGCATTGCACAACATGCAGCACATGCTGCTTCACCTAAGTTTTATGTCATGTTGATTAGTTTATAATTGTTGATAAATGTAATTTTTATTATAATATAAAATATTGATGTACTTCTTTAAGATAATACCTTTTTACTTGATTATTAATTAATTGATAACAATTTATATAACGAGGAATTATCTGTCATCAACTTTTGTGAACGCGAGATTTTGTCAGACTTTGTGAACCAAGGCTGAGCTGCATAATTTGACCTGACTTGTGATTTTAGGTTGCGTAGTTCACTCAAGTTGCAACTAATTTATATACTCCCATGCAGATACGTCTGCATATATACTAAGTGTGCACACAAATTTAATTAAACAAGGCAAGTATTTAAGTAGAAAGCCCGTTGTTTATTTGTTGATGTCAAAAGTACAAATTAGAAACAGTAAGGTATTTGAATTCTCAAATTTGTGAATGTTTAAAAATTAGTTTTGTTAAATATATAGTTATTAAACCCAAATAGTACTAAAGATATATGCAAAAACTCACGAGACTCTGTAATTGCATGAAAATGATATATAGTACGTATAGAATTGTTTCATTCTAAAGAATGGTATCTGTGAAGTCTCTCGCTTTAATTAGAAAAAGTAAAAGTTTCGAAAATTATTTATGGAAAGAGTTAAAATCCACTTCAATGACTTGTATGTTTAAAAAAATAATCTTCGAGTAAAAGAACTTAAAAGAGAAACAATTATATGAAATCAAAGTGAATATACAGATGTTCTCTATCAAATTACACATAAAAAAATGCATGCTCTCTTGGAATGATCTTACAATTTCACGGACATTTTATTAGAAGACTATGATGTAACATGACAAATTATCCGATAAATATTTAATGTAAAAGAAAGGCATGGAATACTTTTATAAAGAAAATTAAAGGCCCTAGCCTATTTAAGTTTTTATATTTTTGTTATAAATAAAATTATAAAACTTTTTTAAACATAATTTCCTTTTTAAGAATTATAACAAATTTTAAGAGAATTTACTCTAGATTTACAGTATTTTGTATGGTGAGGAGGAAGCCAATAAAGAGAAAAAAATCGTTATCCAAGGTTATCTCCCGTTCATCAAACATAATACAAACTCTATTCATTTTTGTTATATTCATTCATTAAACAGAGATATATCAGATAAAATGTTATATTCATGAGTCTATATGAACTCATACAAAGATTGCTAAGGTACATGTATGTTTAAATTTTAAATATACAATGAGTAGTTATCTTTGTCATCTTTAACTTCATACACCTTAGTTATCTTTTTAAATATACAAGTGAGAATCACATTTCAAATTTTAAATTTAAACAATTAAATAATACAACACATTTCAAAATTAAACAAAAATTTTAATATGAATATATGGTCACTTACAAATGTCTGAATCCAATCAAAAAGAAACATTGAGGTCAGAGGAAGAAGAAAAGACCTGGATAAACACTCACTGTCGGTGCAGTCAAAGAAAGAAGGAAATCAAGTAATGAAAGTGTGAGAAAAAAGAACCTAATATAATTTAAAAGGAGTTTTAAGCGGAAACCTAAAATGTTCGACTTGAAATTGTTGACTTTATTTACAAAAATAAGGAAACGTTCTTTTTTTAACACCCATCTGAGACAGACTTAAAAGCTGCTACTCATATTGACCCATTTTTTAATGGTGTATCCTTGATTTATTTAACAATTAATTAAATGAAAAATTTTAAAAAGCAAGTTTTTTCACTCTAAAATCTCAAACACTTACTTCACCACAGTGTATTTAAACAAGTAGTTGCTCAGTCTTAATCCTCAACAAACAAATGAAGCAATACAACTAACTTTGGCTTAGGGGTTGCATGAGATAAAGTTAACCATTTCTTGAAAGTTGAAGCCATGAAATAAACCACGAAGGTGTCATTGTCATTGTCATTTTATTCATCAGTCACCATCAAATGGTCTAATAGTACTTCACTAATAGTAGTGCCCCCACTTGGTTTCTAACTATTCTAGGAATTGGAAGGTGTTACCGAAACTCTACAATTAAAGCATTGAAACTGTGATTCTTGAAGTGGATCTGTCCACGTACAAAGGTCACTTCAATTAGAACTTGATGCGCGCCAACCCCTTCATTATTTTCACCGCTGCCCACAAAAAGCCAAAACAGAATGACCCAAAATGGAGGCAATGTCCTCATCTCTTAGATCATTCTCTTTCACCGACAAGTGTTTCAGTATCTCCTAAAATCAACTTCATAACCATCACTCTAAGCCAAATGATGGTTCCTTTTCGGATATCTTTCATTCTTACTTCTCATTGTGCTTGCCAATAACAATAATACCAAGTTGGTCTTCGAGCAAAGACAAAAGAGGTGAGACAACCTAAGCAGAAATATTGGAAATTTAATATGGCAGTGTTAATTTTTGTGCACCACATGCATCCCCTTTGGCCATTAGCGGATTTTCATGTTACCATGTTTGAAAAGGTAGTTCAATTGTCTACCCTCTTTATGTTAAAGGTTAAAAAATCCAAGTCCGTGCTATTTTTTTAATTCTAATGTCTATTCCATGTTCACCAACCGCCTTATTTATCACGAGTCAAAAACTGAAATTCTTCATCTCCAAATCACATTTTAACAGCTTCTTTCTTATTGTTCGTGTAATAGTAATTTCATGGCTATTGCAAGTTCTAAACTTGTCCTCCTTCTTTTGACATTCTTCTTCTCACATGCTATAGCTGTTACGTCCTTCAATGCTTCCACAACCCCAACACTCCATGCAAACATTTCTTCCTTAAATAGAGCAAGTTTATTTCATGAAGTTAGCTTCGATTCATCTAAGCTTTCCATCTCAATAAACATAAATCCAAACATCATCAACACCCTTCTTCAGTCCCTCCAAGCAGCAATATCTGCTGCCACAAAACTATCTGATCTATTAAACAATGCAGGACACTCAAGCATCGTAGAGAACAAAATAGGAGCAGTCCAAGACTGTAGAGAACTTCAACAATCCACTTTAGCTTCTTTAGAACGATCGCTATCAGGGATCCGTTCCCAAGACTCCAGAAAAGTAGTTGATGCCAGAACCTACCTCAGTGCAGCCCTCACCAACAAAGGCACGTGTCTAGAGAGCTTAGATTCTGCTTCGGGTACCCTTAAGCCAGTTCTGGTGAATTCCGTGATCGATTCTTACAAGCATGTCAGTGACTCTCTTTCAATGCTCCCTGAGCCTGAGAAGAAGGCTTCCCAAGGACACAAGAACCGGCGTTTGCTGTGGTTGTCAAGGAAAAAGCATCGCCTCTTGAAAGGCAATGATGGGGTGCTTGTTGTAGCTGCAGATGGAACGGGGAAGTTTAGCACCATCACTGAGGCTCTCAACTTTGCTCCAAACAACAGCGTTGGTAGGACGGTAATCTATGTCAAAGCAGGGACTTACGAGGAAAATGTTGAAATCCCAAGTTATAAGACCAATATTGTTTTGCTTGGCGATGGAAAGGATGTCACTTTTATCACTGGCAGCAGAAGTGTTGTTGATGGCTGGACCACTTTCAGATCTGCAACTCTAGGTAAACCCTTTATGGATGGAACTATTAATATGCTTGATGTGCTGTATATTATAACTCTATGAATTGATGACTTTGAATTTTGTGTATTGACTGTCTAGTGCCTTTGCTTTGTGTCTGTGACCACTGACTAATTTGTTTTAGTTTCAATTAGATTACACTTTTACCATGAGAGCTTTTATACTGTAAAACTTAAAGCCTTTTCAATGACAAGAAAATTTAACTTTGTTAAGTTCATAGGTACTAGTAGACTAGTGGGAGCTTTTGAAAATAGTTGAGGTGCATGGCTTTAATATAAAAAAAGAAAAAAACTAAGACACGGCTTTATAATCTTCGTGATAAGATCAATATAGATTATCAATATAAAATGGAAATTGCATTTGTTTTTCAGCGGTCTCTGGAGAGGGTTTTCTTGCACGTGATATTGCTTTTGAGAACAAGGCAGGGCCAGAGAAGCATCAAGCAGTTGCCTTGAGAGTGAATGCAGACTTCACTGCTTTCTACAGGTGTGCCATGTATGGTTACCAAGACACTCTTTATGTTCACTCCTTTAGACAATTCTATAGAGAGTGTGACATTTTTGGGACCATAGATTACATATTTGGGAATGCCGCAGTGGTTTTACAAGCATGCAACATTGTGACCAGAATGCCAATGCCAGGCCAATTCACTGTCATCACTGCACAATCCAGAGATTCCCCAGATGAGGACACTGGCATTTCAATCCAAAACTGCTCGATTCTAGCTACCTCAGACTTGTACTCCAGTTCTGGTAGTGTCAAGAGCTACCTAGGAAGACCATGGAGGATTTATTCTCGTACTGTGTACCTTGAGTCCTACATTGATGCATTCATTGACCCAGTGGGGTGGACCCCGTGGTCTAACGATGAAGGCTTGGACACTTTGTATTACGGAGAGTATGCCAATTATGGGCCTGGTTCAGGGACTGATAACAGAGTAGATTGGCCTGGGTACCATGTAATGGATTACGACAGTGCCTACAACTTCTCAGTTTCGGAATTTATAATTGGTGATGCTTGGCTCGGGTCCACATCGTTCCCTTATGATAATGGGATTTAACTTTTATTAACTGAAAGAGAAAGAGAGCGCGTGAGAAATTAAATAACATCTAGGCCTTTCCCTTGTTCATTCGGCCTTTACTTGTGTAATTGTAACATGATTTCAGTTAAATAAACCTTGTTGCAAATGATGACATGTACATGTTCCTGCAACTTTAGTTCTAAATAGTTTCAACATATTTATATACTATTGTCTAAGTTTAATGTCTTATATTATATAAAAAGGTACTTTAACCAAACTGCCACGTACGTGTGTGGTTTATGAGTTTTTTTAATTAATTTTGCTAGAGATGGTGTTAAAAATTGACAGCCATTCCTTGGGCAGTGAGAGGTAATTCACACATTTGGACGTTTTGTCCGAAATTTAAGGTGAGTGAAAGAGCTAAACATGATCCTAGGATTGGAAAACGAAAGAGGTTGAGATGTTGGATTTGTTTAGTGGGTTTGTGAGATTCTACTTTTAGGCGTGCAGAAAGGAGAGAAGGGCATTGAAAGTTGGTGGAAATGAGGAGAGCAGAAAGTGCATATTTGGAAGCTTGAGAGTGCCAAGAAACTAAAATAGAAAGACCTGAAACGTCTCTCATCCACTCTCGCATGCAAAGAAAAAACATTAAAGTTGGCAGCGATGAAACACAGACAAATTGTAAAAAGGAGTCAGAGGAATAGCGTCCCTTGGATATCTTTCTACCTTTCTTCTCCGCGAGTGGTTTCAATTTGAAGCTAAGGCAGAGAGCTGACTCCTCTGCCTTAGAAAAACTCTCACAATGGCGTTTCAGGACTTTGACCTCATCTCAGAGCGGCGGAGAAACGAGAAGAAGCAAAAGATGAGGAAAAGGATCATGATCGGCGTGGTTTCTTCCATCGTCCTCGTTGGCATGATCGGTGCAGTTCTCTTCGTCGTGGTTAAGAATGACGACGCCGGCAATAACAAGAGCACTAACAACAAGTCACGTACTAGCCATCCACCACCACATGCACAGGGTGCCTCGAACAAGGAGCACGTGGCGCACTCGGAGAAGCTCGTGAAAATGGTGTGCAGCTCCGCTGATTTCAAGGACAAGTGTGAAACCCCTCTGAACAAGGCCATGGAAGATGACCCCAAACTCTCCGAACCCAAAGACCTTCTCAAGATCTACGTGCAGCTCGCAGACGAAGAGGTTTCCAAGGCCTTCAACAAGACCCTGTCGTTTAAGTTCGACACTGAGGAAGAGAAAGGAGCGTTTGAGGATTGCAAGAAGCTGTTTCAGGATGCCAAGGATGATATCGCAACCACCATCTCTGAACTTTCCAAAACTGAGCTCAAGAATATCACTGACAAGACTCCTGATTTGAACAGCTGGCTCAGTGCTGTCATCTCCTTCCAACAGACCTGCATTGATGGCTTCCCTGAGGGAAACATCAAAACTGAACTTCAAACTCTCATGAACGATTCCAAGGAATTCGTTAGCAACTCCCTTGCCATTCTCTCTCAGGTGGCATCCGCTCTTTCTACACTCCAAAATATTGCCTCACCATCACATGGCCGCTCCTTGCTCTCTCAGAACTCCAACTCCCCGGCTGCTTCTCTGGACAAAACCGATGGCTTTCCCTCTTGGGTCAACCAAGAGGACCGCAGGATCTTGAAGGCCGCCGATAACAAACCTGCACCTACTGTCACTGTTGCAAAAGATGGCAGTGGAAACTTCAAAACCATCTCTGAATGTTTGAAGGCTGTCCCTGCAAAGTATGAAGGACGGTAATTACCTTCTCTCACCAACTCCCTTACTTATATATTTTCATGCAACAATAATACATAAAAACCTGCATGGTATCAGATATTTCACATATTTTCTCTATCAGATAGATGTTTATGATCATGCCATGCATTCCCTTATAAGTTTTGTGGAAAATGCAGGTATGTGATCTATGTTAAAGAAGGAATATACGACGAACAAGTGACAATTACAAAGAAAATGCAAAATGTGACCATGTATGGTGATGGATCCCCGAAGACCATCATCACTGGCAACAAAAACTTTAGGGACGGAGTCAGGACTTTCCTCACTGCCTCTTTTGGTATGCATGAACGCCCTTCACCATGTTATGTACTGTTATTATTACAGATGAGTAAATTTAACTTCTTTTGGTACATGCACGTGCAGTGGTGGAGGGAGATGGATTCATAGGCATGGCAATGGGATTCAGAAACACCGCAGGCCCAGATGGGCATCAAGCAGTGGCCGCAAGAGTGCAGGCTGATCGTGCAGTGTTTGCCAACTGTCGCTTTGAGGGGTACCAAGACACTCTATACACCCAAGCACACAGACAATTCTACAGGAGTTGCATCGTATCAGGCACAATCGACTTCATCTTCGGTGATGCAGCTGTGGTGCTGCAGAACTGCATTTTGACTATTAGGAAGCCAAATGACAACCAGCAGAACCTGGTGACAGCACAAGGGAGAGAGGACAGGCAGCAAGCCACTGGAATCGTGCTGCAGAAGTGCACAATCAAAGCTGATGATGACCTGATCCCAGTGAAGGACAAGATCAGGAGCTACCTTGGAAGGCCATGGAAGATGTACTCAAGAACCATTGTGATGGAATCAGAAATAAGTGACATCATTCACCCTGATGGATGGATGGCTTGGAATGGAGACTTTGCTCTGAAGACACTGTACTATGCTGAGTATGGCAACACAGGAGCTGGTGCCTCCACCAACGCCAGGATCAAGTGGCCTGGTTACAAGGTCATCAACAAGGAAGAGGCTCTCAAGTTCACTCCAGGAACTTTCTTGAGAGGCATATGGCTCCAGAGCACAGGAGTTCCCTCTACGCAAGGCTTGTACAATTAAACCTTTCCTTCAAATTTCATACCAAATGCTCAGTTCTTGCTTGCTTCAGCCTTGAGCTGCTGCTGCTACCACATGTTCTTAGGCACACTGGAAAATAAACTTGATGGTGTTGCTCCTTTTGATGAATTGTAATGTTTTTTTTTTTCTTTTTCTTATTCTTTTTTTTTATCTTTCTTTTCCGTAATTTTTAAAAACATTTAATCCCGATTTGTAATCTTGCACTAACTACAGTGGGGTGGAACAACTTGCCTATAGAATTGTGTCAAGGTTAAAGTAATTAGAAGAAACTATTATACTAGCGGTTCTCCATTTTTGTTAATAAAACAGTTTATTCTCAAGTTCACTCTCAAATGTCTATGGATTTTATTTAGCTTTTAGGCTGAGATGGCTTCTCCAAAATTCATAAATTTACAGACATCAAAATTTGTAAAAAAAAGATTGTTTCTTTAGAAATGTTCCAAATATATACAATAAACAAATAAGTGTAAAATATTAAACTTGTTTTAAAGATACAAATGATAATCATGTGTTTCACATTTTATTAAAAATCTCAATGAATTTATAGTAAAAACCTCAATATATATATATTAAACTTCAAAGCTCAAAAAAATTACCGCCATTCAGGTTTTACCTCATGAACAGAGGTAAAAGGATGACCAAATTAAGCAGAACTAGTCATAACCTTTCAGTACAAAAACACCCTGTCATCTTAGGAAAGAAAAATAACTATTCCACAAATCTTTTTAAAAAAAAAGGGCTAGTAGGTTCTATTTTTTAAATTATTTTACTGAAAACTACAATCTTTATAAACAAAAAAAGAAACACTCAGTATGCCAAAAAAAGAGACACCATGTTGAAACAAATTTTTGCCAGTTGTGATGAAGAAGTGTATGAGTTTGTGAAACATAAGGCAAGTTTCAGTGGCCCATTGGTTACATCTATTTTATTCCTCTCACAGACAAAACAAATGCAAAGAGCTGTCAATGATCTATGCACAAAATGCCAATTCTGACAAGCTCAAAGAAAGCTAGCCAAATAATTCAAAATCACCTTCCAATGAAAAGTGTTATTCTATCAGCAATCATATCTGGCATCTACATTGTTTATTGATATAAATGGTTCAGCACCTGACAAACATATTTAAGTTTTGAATTTGTCTCTATGAGCCAACAACTCATTTTTAAGAAACCTATATATTCCTAGCCAAAATCTAAAGACTGATTTCTTGAACCTCTAATATATGAAATGTTTAAAAGACATATTATCTGTCAATCATACAAATACACAATTTTATTAAATTAACTTGGTTACAACATTTATATAAGGCACTAACACAGCCCCTACAAAACCTGAGCCAGAGATGGCATCAAGGAAAGCTTTTAACCAATGCTTGGTTCTGCCAATCTTGCTGATAAATTGCTGTGCTTTGCTGGTTCAATGTGGTAGGCCACATTACACAGAAGGAGAGGATTTGGTCACAGCAACCTGCAAACACACCCTTCATTATCAAGTATGCATTTCTTCCCTAAGATCAGTCCCTGGTAGTAGCAAGACATCAGATCTCAAAGTGCTTGCTGAGATAGCATTGAATCTCAGCACAACATATGCTGCAGAAACTCTGTCCTGTGTTCATGAACTGCAGTCTAATTCTTCCGCTGCCAACAACATTTACGTGTCCCGTTGCTTAAGGGACTGTGAAGAGGAATTCTCGGAAGCCATAGAGAACTTGCAGGACTCAAAAGAAGCACTTGCCAATGGAGATTGTGACCAAGTGGATACCTTGGTTTCTGCTGCTATGTCTGATGCTGAGACATGTGAAGATGGCTTCAAGGACATGCCGAGTGAGGACAATTACTCCACTTCTCCTCTAACTGAACGTAACCGTTACTTCTCTGAACTGTGTAGTAATGCTCTTGCTATTACAAAATTACTAGTTTGAGTGAATCTTGTTCATCCAATGTACGATGTTAATGTTATAATTGTTGCCTTTTCTAAGTGTTCTGTTACCAACTTCTTCATGTTTTAACTCTTTTAAGTGTTTGATTTCATTCCTAACATTGTATAAGAGACGTTGAGTATAGTTTTCTCACATAACCATCTAAAAGAATTATTAATCCTTCACTAATTTTCAACAAAGATCTGTCCAAATAATTAAAAACAAGCAGAAGCATGTTCCAAGTTCAGGTAATTTAAAAAATAATTAACTGCGTTTTTTTATTACTGCTAATACAGTTAAATATAATTTAATTTTTTAAAAATAGTAATTTTTTAAAACAACTTGTGTCATCACGTGTGTTTGGGAGAACTGACATTAATTTATTTTAACTATTTTTTTAAAAATAATTTGTTTGGAAAATAACTGGCGTCCCTCCGACATCAATTGGATTTTGTAAGAAAAAATAATGAGAAATTAATTGTTTTAAGTTAATCGATTATGTATATTAATATATTATTATAATTATTTATAAACATATTTTATTAATAATTTTAAATTTTTTATTTTATTATAAATTTGATTATTATATATTTTTAATTATTTATTTTTATATTTATTTGTAATTAAATTAATTTTGTATTTTAAAAATAAACTTTGTTCGCAAATTTCTGTTTCAAGGGAAGAAAGTTTTGAGAGTAATTTTTGTTTTATTTTTTCGTAAAATTAAACTTTGTTTTTTTGCACTTTTTTCGGTTGAAAAGTTTTCCTCCTCAGAAACAAAACGTACCGTTAATCAAAATTATGGATATTAAACTTTTCCTTAACAACAATATTTTGATCTATACACATTCTAACTCATACTAAATTTTAAATTATAGTTATCATCATTCTACAATTACATTTTTTATATCACATAATTTACCTAAATAGAGACAATAATTCAATTAAATATATTATTAAATATTTTTATATATTTATATAAGGCTCATATTATAGAAGAAATATATTTTTAATTAAAGAAGTTTACCTTTTTTTCTCAAGCAAAAATAGAATCCAGAGTAAAGTGATGATTTTCTGCTTTATTTTCATTTAAGCTAAAATCTTGTTATTAAAACTATTCTTAAGTAAAATTAGACCTAAAAGATACTCAACTCCCAAACTATTCTTAATTTTGCTTAAATGATGCTAGTCCCTATAGAGTAAAAACATTATATGAAAAACTTATAAAATAGAACTAAAATAGTCAAAAAAAAATTATCACTTTCATCCTAACATTTACAATGTATTAAAAAAAACTCAAAATGATCAAATACAACTACAAGTTGTTCAAACACTATACTCAATCCATTCCAAATATACTTTACTTTCAAAACTAATTCAAAGAAAAACTCCAATTCAATGCAACAATTAAAAAATCAAAAGAAATGAGACCAAAAAGTTTTGGTAAACAAACTATGTAGCACACAATGTTCTATAAAAGAATTACTAAGAACTATCTTAATTACATTTAATTACAAAGAGATTTCATTTTATTTCATTACATCACATCAATGTTTTGTAAGCTTAACCTATTCAATCAGTCACACCACGAATGCATTATTTCTCTTATCAATTCCCAGCACTTCTTACTATCAGTAACTTAACTGATTTCTATTATTCCTGTCATCACTTAACCTATGCAATAATCAAAATGTAAACCATAGGTATTGGTCACTTCTATTTAAAACTGTATTATGCATTTATGTTGTTAGGTACAACATATCACACGCAAATATAATAAAAGAGATCATAAATAAATAATACTGAATGAAAATACACTAAAAAACAAAATTTATAAAATCAAAACACAACTAATTTTCGTACTAATATCTAGTTCACAGGATAACACAATTCATAACTGAAAATAAAAATAAACTTTATAATTGAAAATGAAAATCAAATATCAGATATACTTAACTAAACAAAATGTAACAGTAGGACACTTTAAAAAACTCAGTCAAAAGATAATTAAGGATGACTCCACTTACCTGAAAAATCCAATTGTTCTAAATCAAAACTATTTCTATTTTTGATACAAAGAATTTAAACTTACTAAAAAAATCATGATCACATGATCACCAAATTAAAAATATATTATGATTTTATATTAGTTAAGATTCCTTTTTTATCGTACTTTATATACAACCAATTATCCTTAAATATGTAAGCAACTCAAAAAAGAAAAGATAAAAAAAAAAAACCTTTTTTAACAAAGTTTTGGGGATAAATCATAGTCTCTTCCATGCTAACATCTCTAGGAAATTTCAAATCTTGAAAGGAACGAACAAATGTTTAAATAGCTAAGTTTTATAATTTTTAAAAAATGTAATTTAATTAATAAACTATAAATATTCAATACTTTATCTATCTTTTTCGGTTATACCCTTAAATTAAATCAGTGTCCTTACAAAAATGTTTTCAAAAAATTTATTTAATAAAAAAAACGTATCTATTTATTAACGTGCGACTCTATTACTTCAAATTAATAGAAACAGTTTTAAAAAATAAAATTAATGGAAAATAAAGTTAGAAAACTAGAAAAATAGAATAAGAAAATAACTATTTTCTATTGGGACATTTGAAGAAAAAATGTTTGGTTTAAAGTTTTGTTGTTGAGCTTGTGGTGTAAGCTTCGGAGAGAAGATTTATTTTGGCGCCTCTTCCAGTGCCTTTTTGAATCCTCCCCCCACTCACCTACTCCACCCAATTTTCATTCTTCCCATCTCCCAATCGCTTTCTTCTCAGACACTGAATCCCTGACGGTCGGAATCAAATGTCGGCAACCGTGGAGCAGCAACGCCACCAGAAAAGCCCCCAACAACAGGATGAAGCCGAAGAGATGCAACATGGCCCTTTACCCGTCGAGCAACTTCAGGTTTAATACCCTTCACTTCCTTTCTTCAAAAACCCTTTCTTTTTCATCTTTTTACCAACCCCATTAACCTAATTTCCCCGATTCCGCTTTCCCGCTTTCAATTGTCACCCTTCATTATTTTAGGGCAAAATCCCCTCTTTATGTTTTTTATGTTGATACCCTAATGCTTAATTATCATCCCAGGCATCGGGCATAGCCGCCATGGACGTTAAGAAGCTTAAAGACGCGGGCATTTGCACTGTTGAATCCGTTGCTTACACTCCTAGGAAAGACCTTTTGCAAATCAAAGGTATCAGTGAAGCTAAAGTCGACAAGATCATTGAAGCAGGTGAACAAAAAGCCTTTACACTTGTTTTCCTTATTGACAGTTTTTTGTAATTGTGAAGGTATTGTTTTAAGGTTTTGTTGTTTACTTACAGCTTCTAAGCTGGTACCTATGGGGTTTACCAGTGCTAGTGAACTCCATGCCCAGCGTGATGCACTCATTCAGATAACCACTGGATCGAGAGAGCTTGACAAGATATTGGAGGGTCAGAATCAGAAAGAATTAAGACCTTTTTAGTGTTTTATTGTGTGTGGATTTGGAACGTTGTGAATTTCATTTTTGGAGTTTCTAACTTGATATGGCTGATCCTATCAGGTGGAATTGAGACCGGTTCTATCACTGAGTTATACGGTGAATTTCGATCTGGGAAGACTCAGTTGTGTCACACTCTCTGTGTCACTTGCCAAGTTAGTAGTTTAGATCCTTATGTTCCCATCTTCATCATAATTGCTCTAGTGTACTCGGTGTTAAAAATTGAGTTTTTGAAACTTTTGGTTCGTATCTATCTGTAATTCTCACATATTTACCAACATTTTCATTTTTGTTGATGCTGTAGTTGCCACTAGACCAAGGGGGGGGAGAGGGTAAAGCTATGTACATAGATGCTGAGGGCACATTTAGACCTCAGCGACTCTTACAGATAGCAGATAGGTATAAAGTTTGATTCTTGATATGATTTGGCTGCTACCATGTGTATTTGATATGTTCAATTCATTCAGTATTAATGTTTCCCAGTGCTGCAGGTTTGGACTGAATGGCGCTGATGTATTGGAAAATGTTGCTTATGCCAGAGCATACAACACTGATCATCAATCACGGCTTTTGCTTGAAGCAGCTTCGATGATGGTGGAAACAAGGTGTGACTTGCATTGGTTCAATAATTTTAAGATCTGCCAAAAATTATATAATGTATCTTTTGATACATAGTGTTGCACGAGGGTGTAATACCATATTATTTGTTCTCTTCTCATCTTGCTTTATCACTTAGCAGCTAAACTGTTATATGCTTTCTTGTTTTTTTCTTATGCTAAAGCTGTAAGATTTTCCTTAACTAGTGATATTGATTGTGGAAACTCTTTCGTTTAGCTAGCAAAATAAAGCCTTTTGAGGCTGTCTTTTATTGTACGTACACAGGTTTGCTGTCATGATAGTAGACAGTGCTACTGCACTCTATAGGACAGATTTCTCGGGAAGGGGAGAGCTTTCTGCCCGGCAAATGCATTTAGCAAAGTTCCTGAGGAGTCTTCAAAAATTGGCAGACGAGGTAGAACTCTAGTTGAGCTTGTGGTGCACCTAATCTTCTAGGTTTAACTAATTCAAGATTCAGGCTTAGGATGTTGAATTATCGAGCATACTATGTTTGGAGTTAATTTTTTTTCTGATTCTCTTTTAGTTTGGTGTGGCTATCGTCATAACAAATCAAGTAGTTTCACAAGTAGACGGTTCTGCAGTCTTTGCTGGACCTCAAATCAAGCCTATTGGAGGCAACATTATGGCTCATGCTACAACAACTAGGTATGAACATGAAATACTATTAGTTTAGGTTTAGTTTTTCTCTGAGCCTTTACCCTGGATTTTAATTGATGACAGGCTCGCTCTTAGGAAAGGGAGAGGGGAAGAGCGAATCTGTAAAGTGATAAGCTCTCCTTGCTTGGCTGAAGCTGAAGCAAGGTTTCAGATTTGTGCTGAAGGGGTTTCGGATGTTAAAGACTAACCATTTTCAGCATGTCTCAAGTTTAATTTTTTCCCTTCTTTGCTTCACCTTTTTTGTAAGCTATATAACAGCTGATTTGCAAGTATCCGGTGTCAAATTTTGCATAATTTGCTGTTTGGTGATTCCCCATTTCATTTTCTCTGTCGCAATTGTATCTTTGTTTTTTGTGATGTCGATATTAATAAATTTACATTGTAGAGTTACAATCAACCATCCACCTGTACTAAGTTTTTCGCTGGCTTTTCAACCAAATATCAGTATTTAAAGAAATATATAAGAAATATGTAATCAACCAAGTATATACGTCGCAGGTATTAAACTCGGGTTGTTATGCGATTTGTAGAGTTGGAAATTCGAGGGAGAGAAGCACCAAATGTCCTTCAGCAGTTACTCCCTTAACATATAAATAATATAAGAGAACTTTGGTTATATGAATTTATCATTCTGATGTGTTAAAACTTATCAATACAATAAATTTATTATCCAAAGTGTATTTTGAGTTGGATTGACTGATGTTTTAGGGTTCAGGTCAAATAGGTCCAACCCATTTCAAATCAATGAGTCAGTTTAGATTTAGATCATCAGATAAAAAATAATTCTTATTTTTGTCTATTTCTTTTAACATTCTCTATTTTTAATGGGTCACATCAAATTGGATGCACATATGAGATTATTTGTTTACCCTCGTTCATATAGCACATTATATTTTACACTAGATCTAAATACGAGTTCAACTAAAAGTCTGAAATGATTTTATTTTTTAAAATATATGTAGATCTTACTTATTTGTAATATTATATATTAGAGTCTAATATGTATGTAGTCTAATATGCAATAATAAAGAGTTTAAAAATATGTATGAGTTGATGGTTTTAATTTTAGTTGGATTATTATTAGAAAAATTATTAATATTATGTTAAATTATACTTATTCAATGTGTTATTTTTAAATAAAATATGTGAGATAAATATTATTTTATCAAAAATATAAAAGTTATGAAATGTCCTTCTATTAGAAATATAAGGGAGGTGGGTATCCTTTTCAAGAGTAGAAGGGATTTTTTTTTTTCTTTTTTTGTATAGAATTTTTTTGTTTTGTTTGATATTGTTATTTTTTTTTTAAAACAAGTAAAGGATATTTAGGTTAATATTAGTCAAGATTTTTATTAATCAATGCCGGCAAAACTATTTTTTAGAAGGTGTCAACTGAAGTTTTTCAGTTGATGTGCTTATTTTTTTTTTCCAAAGTTTATTATTATTTTTTTAATATGAATGAGGAAACTTTAATCCACCACACTACTGCTAATTTAAACTAGAAGATTTTTTTGTCAACATAAATTGAAAATTGACCAAGACCAACTATTTAAATAACTCTTATATACAGGTGGGTTAAAATAATTGTAGCATAAATAAGTTGGAAGTAGTAATTTCAATCCACATCAATCAAGAAAAAAATCTTATTAACTTCAGTTGAAAAAATCTTACAAAAAAAAAAAAAATTCAACCAGCATCAATTAAAAAACACTATCAACTGATTTTTTTATGAACTAAATATTATTTAATATTAAAATAATTTTTTATATTAAGTGACATTTAAAATCCTCTATTCAAATAAGAAAATTGAAACAAAAAAATTTAATTAATTTCATCAAAATAAAATATTTAAAAAATGAATCAATTTTAAACGAATCAATTCAAATTAGTATATTTTAGTTTTAAATGGTGAATATTATTCAAATAAATGATAAGAAATAAAAGTGCATAGTTTCAATCTAGAGAGAATGTAAATGTCCTTTAGGTTAAACTAGATAAGTGCATTTTCTTTTTATTATCATGATTGTTAAAACAGCAATTATATATAAATATAAATAAATTCTGCAATTTTCAACTTAAAAAAAGAAAATTAGATATTTTAATTTATCTAAACTTGACTTACCTTTTTTATGGGTTTTTAGTGAGGTCTGAGTTAAATAATTTGAGAAGCATTGATACATTCTTTAGAAATTATTTGGTTTCATATATTTTCTTCTATTAAATAAACATTACTAATTAAGTTAAAATTGTAATAAGATGACAAAGCTTGCAATGCAACGCAGCGTTTGGTGCGGAAGACTCAAACTGGGAGGAGCTGTTAACGTATGTAAGGAAGCAGGGACAAGGAAAGAAGAAGGGAAGTAGAAGCAGAGCGAAGCGGTGCAGAGGAAAATGGGAAGCAGAGGTCCACCTCAATCTCTTCCAAATTCCGCTGCCATTTCCAAGGGTTACAACTTCGCTTCCACTTGGGAACAGGTATCCTTCCACATTTTCCCTCTCGCATCCATTTCTGTCTTTTCGCTCGTTCCTCGCCCTAGTTACCTCGATTTCACAGATCTTGTATTTCGCATCTGCATTTTTCATTCAATTATTATCGCATCAGCTTAATTAATCTTTTTTGGTTTCAAATGAATCTCACTCCGTCACGGATCAGATCTGTGATTTCATTTGCAGTTGTTTGATTTTTGAAGTGAATTGTGTTTTTTTGCAGAATGCTCCTCTGACAGAGCAACAGCAAGCCGCGATTGTGTGTCTCTCTCACGCGGTTTCTGAGCGACCGTTGCCTCTCAAGTTGGTAAGCTTTTGCCATTTACGTGTAATTGATATTATCTAGAAACAATTAAAATATAATTCTCGCATTTATAGGCTCAAGAGAATGCGTCAGTGCAACACAATGCGTTGTCGGTTAAAACGAAGGATAGTTCCTTCGATGACTCGGGTGCTATTGAGACTGTTATGGTCAATACCAATCAGGCAAGTTGTGCGCGCTATCTGGCTTCTGGCTTTGAATGCTTGACATGAGTTAATACGACACGGTTGATATTTTTTGTCTTTGAATTTGATGCAGTTCTACAAATGGTTTACGGATCTTGAGTCTGCGATGAAATCAGAGGTTACTAGTTACTAGTCTTGCTATGCCGCCATTGTTTTATATTCTGTTTATTTTGATTGTGGTCTCTTAACTTAGTTTCCAATTGTAGACAGAAGAGAAATATCAGCATTACGTGACCACTCTGACAGACCGCATACAGACATGTGATGAAATTCTCCAACAGGTTATTTTCTATCTGGTTCTAGTGGGTTAGTTGTGGCTATCTAATTTGGTTACTATTATTTTCTCATTCAGTTTTCTGTTTGGACGACTTGACCTTATGCAGGTTGACGACACCCTGGACTTATTCAACGAGCTACAGTTGCAGCATCAAGCTGTAGCTACAAAGACTAAAACGCTTCATGATGCATGCGATAGACTGGTATGATTTTGTTATCTATCACCTGAAATCTTATTCATTAGTGTTTAATTGAATGATTGCAAAATTCATATCGTATGTAATGTCTGTCAGTGATCTTATTCCTTTAATAATAGACCACATAGGTTTATGTAAATGTTAAATTAATAAATCAGGAAAAGCAGTTAATGAAACGGGGGATTTTAGGTTGTTGGGCTTCTTTCCCTTCATGCATGATAGTAAAAAAATTTAGTCGTATAAATGAGTTACACACCTCACATTTTGTTGGATCTGTTATTCCTGTTTGGCCTTTTGAAGTGTATGATCTTTTCTGATTTTTACTTACCTACCCTATATTTCCTCGTTGACTGAAATGACTGATTTGCTCACATTTTTTTTTCCTATTACAGCTACAAGAGAAGCAAAGACTAATTGATTTTGCAGACGCACTTCGTAGTAAACTCAGTTACTTTGATGAACTGGAGAATGTAAGGTTTGACTGCTGGCTTGACTGGATCTTTTCTTGATTTAATTTTCCATCATTACCTTTTCTTTTGGTTTAATTATCTAATAGCATCTTAAGTGTTGAAGAATTTGAGCATACTAATAGGACATACAAAATTTATATATCTACCAGTGAAAGGTGCCGTTTTGGTGGACATTAGGATGGTGCAACAATGAGTGCTAAGACTAATTGTTTCTTGTGGAGCATGTAATAAAAGAGGAAGCATTTTCATATATTTTCTGACGCTGTGAAACTGAAAAACTTGTACTGGCATCAAATTAATGATTTTTTAATACTTTTGTAATAAATTAGGTTTTGAGATATGCTTTTTTAGTGTGAATTTCAGAGATATTTTATGCTGGAAATATGTTTTTCTCTTTTACTTTTGAAATCTATGATACACAATCTACATTTTCATTTTGTTTCCTGTGAATACTTTTTTTTGTGTGAACACGTTATGTTCTACAATAAATTAATTGATATAATTACCACTTCTTCAGCGTTAGTGTTGGGACAAAGGTATCTGTTAATGCGGCTGCTTTAATTTTCAAAATCTACAAGCTATACTTATTCGGTATGCTTGCTGATATGTCTGCTATGCTAGTTTTATTTAACTTTAAAATTGAAATTATATATATAGTATATTCTTTATACAGAAGGTTTGGAGGTCAGTTTAGAAGTTGCACAAAACTTCAAGTAGTTATTATTTTAAGTTTATATGGTTTGCTTAATTTGTTTTGTACAGGCTGCTACCAATTTTTATTCTCCAAACATGAACGTTGGAAATGAAAACTTTCTCGCACTTCTCAAACGACTTGATGAATGCATCTCGTGAGTAAAATCCAATTTCATTATTTTGATTTGTATATTTGGCATTGGCATGCTCAAGTGTATAGAATGTCATTAAGTGATTTAACTTAAGCTTCATCTGCTTCTGTATTTGAACAACAAATTGATCATTTGACATTTTTATTTTTAAAGGTATGTTGAAAGCAATCCGCAGTATGCAGAATCTAGTGTTTACTTGCTGAAATTTCGGCAACTCCAGGTATATAAATTTTACTGATAGGAATTGTTAATTAACGTTATGAAAATGTTTGTTCTACGTTTGATCTTCAGTCTATAGCTAGAAATCTGTCCTATCATAAAGTCATGCTTGATAGATATTTAAACTTTAGTAATTTGGAAATGTTGTCATTTTTTTTAGTCTCGAGCATTGGGCATGATGCGTTCTCATGTACTTGCGGTTCTTAAAGGTGCTTCTTCTCAGGTGAAGTTAGTTTAACAGGTTGAGTTGGTAATATATGTGCATATATGAATTCTCCAAGGATACGAGCATTTAGAATCCTATGATAATGTATTTTGGCACATCCCTCAACATCAGGTCCAGGAAGCAATCCGTGGAAGTGGGGGTGGCCAAGCATCTATCTCTGAGGGAGTAGAGGCATCTGTTATATATGTTCGGTTCAAGGCAGCAGCAAGTGAGGTATGCTTTTCCATTTGACTTAAATGTTTGAACTTGAAGGTTTATACAGAAAGTGGTCAGGTTTAATGAATAAGCTTTCTCCAGCATATCTATAGTCTTTGTGCAGCTGATTAAGAATTGTAATTTTTCCAGCTTAAGCCACTACTTGAAGAGATTGAAAGCAGATCTTCAAGGAAAGAGTATGGTCAAATCCTTGCCGAATGTCACAGACTATACTGTGAGCAACGCCTCTCTTTGGTGAGAAAATTTACATGCTTGATCATTGTATGTTGTCTGTATTCTGTTTTTTCAGTATTATTAAGTCAAATGGTCACAAAATTCTTTATTTCTTTTCATGTAGATAAGAGGTATAGTTCAGCGGCGAATTTCTGAGTTTGCCAAGAAGGAGTCTTTACCATCGTTGACTAGATCCGGATGTGCTTATCTCATACAGGTACTGTAATTTTTATCAATTTAATATCATGATGCCTTTTTATACTGGTCACTGGTGTCTTTTAAATATACAATGGCATCACTATGATATTCATGTGTCCATATTGGCTTTAGAGTTTAGACTGTGCTAAAAGTGTCAAAACCCAGACAGTAGTAATGAAATGCAGAAGCTGGGCATAATTGTGAAAAAAAAAAAAAAAGACGGAGAGATGCATTTTGGCTCTGGTTATTTAGAGAGTGACGTCAACTTTCAGTTGACTTTTGATTTTGAATTGGGCAAAGAGATTGTTGGCATTTTTGGGAAAAAGAAGGATGGAAATGTTAATTTTATTATCAATAAATATTTATTTTTTTATAAAATGTAAATAAATATCAAATTTGAATACAGAAATTGATCATTGTGCTTTGAGTTGCAAATTGTCTGATGTTGTGCCCTGAACGTGCGGTAGTAAGATTCTATTTTAGGCCGGTTCAAGGCTTTCATCTTGGTTTTGTGCTTTAACCTTACCTGTCCATTTTTACATATTGAAATTCTTGCCAGTTTTATACACAACTTTACATATTTGGTCCTTTATATCTAGTATATTGTAGTTCCTTGACATTAAATCTATTGTTGTTAATTACTATAAATTATTCTAAATCTAGTTTTCCAAGAATTATTTTTTGTGTTATTAAACTTCATATTCTAAGGAAGTTTTTGCTAAAGATGTCACAATGATAACAACAACCAGGCCTTATATATATCATTACGTGCAACCAATGCTATGGATAAATTAAGGCGATTGTGTTCTATCAAAAACCAAAATTTCAATATGCCAAATTTAAAAGTATTTTTTAATTCTTTTTCGTATGGTTTCTTAGATTTTCCACTACGTCATATAATTTGATCCCCTTTTTATTAGTATTTCTTTTGAATTCTGTCTTTTTGTTTTTTTAGGAAGGATAGTTTTGTTAAAATGTTTTTCGTACGAGTATAATCATGTTTCAGGTTTAGCTTAAATATTTTGCAGTGCTTATTGTTTCATATCATACTTAATATGTGTGTTAGTTTCTGTTGTTTTTTAAAAAAGTTGAGTTGCAATTGCAAGGTGTGGGATTGTGTCCTATATTGGAAGTATGATATTCTTGTGTGAAGTTTACAAGGCCTTAGGCTCTCCAACTTTGGTGTCTAGCTTTTGTGGTCAGTCCTTCTAATTTTCAAGGTTCTTATCACCATGAAAGCAGCCGATTCATTGATTACCTTTGTAGCTTTCCAAACTGAAAGTTGTGGTGTTTATTGGTTGTTTGAAGCTCAAGCCTGCTGGTGATCCGGGGGATTAATTAATTTATTTTCCTCACAGATACAATATTATGCACAGGATACAGATTTTCAAGAGAAGAACAAATGCTAATCTTCTCGTGATTATTCTATTCGTTTGTGTTAGATGTAAACTTTTAACGCTGTCACTTGCTTCATATCTTTATGACAAAGTCTTATTGATTGTAATTTGTGCAGGTCTGTCAACTTGAACACCAACTTTTTGATCATTTTTTTCCAGCTTCTTCAAAGGATATTTCAAGTTTAGCTCCATTAATGGATCCTCTGTAAGTTTGTTTTCTTTAGAACATAACCAATGACATAAGGTGCTCCCCCATAATAGTCATTATTATATATGTCCCAAGTACAAGAAGTCTTGGGAGTGTGCTTAGGTAAGAATCTGGGTATGTAGCACATCCAGATTCCAGAGTGTTTGGTAAGGGAAGTGAAGGAGCATTAATGTGTGATACAAGTTCAACTTGCTATGCGGCACATTCCTTCAATTTGGATACTTCCCGGCTTATATCCCCTTCTTTCTCATTATATGTTTGTTGTGAATGTTATTCGTTAAGAGCAAAATTTACATGCATATAGTATCTTCAACCCATGATTTTATCAATTTTGCTTGCAGGTCAACATATTTGTATGATACACTGCGTCCTAAACTTGTTCACGAAACAAATATTGATTTTCTTTGTGAACTTGTTGATATACTTAAAATGGAAGTCTTGGGTGAACAACATAGTAGGAGGAGTGAATCACTAGCTGGTCTTCGTCCTACATTTGAGAGAATTTTAGCAGATGTCCATGAGCGGTTGACATTTCGTGCCCGGACTCATATACGGGATGAGGTAGGTTACTAGTTTTTTTTTTTTTTCTGTAATTACTAGTTGTTTTATCTTCGGATCTGTTTTAAATGCTGAAGATATTTCTTTTTGTTGGGTTTTGCCCCCCTGGTTTTTGTTCTAATCAATACTGAAAGGAAATACCATTCTCTGTGGAACTGTGTCAATTTTGTTAATGTACTCAAATTTGCTTCCCTATTTTTTTCTGCCTTTACATGGTAGCCTTCCTCCCCAAGACTCCCATTATCCCTCTCAAATCTCAACCCTCTTTCTTGAACTCAAGACTTGATTTGCTTCAACCACTACAAATAGAAGGCTAAACAAAAGTTTGTGCCATCACTTACCTACCGCTATCATGCTTCTTGTGTTGCCATTTAGTGTAAATCAAACACACTTGTTGACTCCTTTCAATGTATTTAGGTGATTGAAATAAATAATTTAGTCTTAAGAATCACATTGTTATGTTATATGTACTTTTACTATTTGATTGGTGGTTAACAATTTTTTTGGCTTACCATATTTAATATATTGGGGTGATTATTACAGTATATTTTTTTTTCTAATATTTCGGTTTTTGAAAACCTTATTTCCTTGTATATTTACAGATAGCGAATTACATCCCAACTAATGAAGACTTGGACTACCCTGAAAAGCTGAAGATATCTGTAGAAAGTACTTCTGAGATCAATCCTGTAAAGTGTCTTTCCTTGCAGTTTCTTGGTTTTTGCTTGAATATACATATTTAGCGATGATTGTTTCTTGGGGATGATGACTTCTATATGCTGATTTTCGTATGGTAATGCTTATTAGATATATTTAGTATTCTGAGTTCTGGTTGTTTGCCTGCTTCATTAGTTTCTGGTTGAGTTATGTGAATGTGGTGACAACCACAGGTGATTCTTCTTTGTTTTTTATTGTCACCTTCCAAACATTACCTTTTTCTGAACTGGAAACTGATAATGGCTTACAGGATGTTGAAATCTGATAATTGAGGTAATGATGATACCATCTGATGAATCAATTATTTTTCCCAATCCCATCTTGATTTTGCCCCCAATTTCACCAAGAGAGCAAATTTATCAATAACCTAGTGAACATTTCTTGTGCTTGTTGCACACATACATGCATGCATGGCACTGTGATTGTAGCATAGTTCCTGTTTTTTCACATGCTGGAGACCCCAACCGGACTTGTATTTGTTTTGTGGTTATTGCTGAATATTTTCTTCAGTCACTTGTTTGACAATTTGCTTTATGTAAATAGGTCTAGATTTAAAAATCGTTTGTTTTTCATCTCTTATTAATTTGCAATTTGCAGGCTGATGACAACCCAGATGTATCTAAAACATGGTATCCACCACTGGAGAAAACTCTATCATGTCTTTCAAAGTTGTATCGTTGTTTAGAATCTGAAGTTTTCACAGGTTTAGCACAGGTATTAAGGGTTTCACTTTTAACTATTTTTAATCACCCCTCCCCTCGGCCCCCAAATTCCTTTGAACCATTTATTAATGATCTGCTTTTGTTATTTCAATCAGGAAGCAGTGGAAGTTTGTTCAACATCGATTCAGGTATGGCAAGCAATATATTGGGCAGTGTTTTGTTTTTCCCCTCTTCAATTGAAGAAGTGTATTTGAACTGGAGAAAGAGAAAACAGTACAAAAGAATGGATGATACAGAATCCTTAAATCTGATAAAGAAAAGCAAAACATAGATGGACAATAAAAGTTCTTATAGTTTAATTAGAGTCGAAGCTGTCCAATCTTTTTGCATGTTTTACATGCTAATCTGCTGAAATACATGCCCTAAACACCAAGTGTCATATTCAAACCCTATTCCGAAAGCAGATCAATAGTGGAAATACACTCTTGAACCTACACTCATTCCTTTCCAATCACAAAATCCAATAATTCACACATTGCCACGAGATTTTGTTTTCCTTATTACCAAACCCTTGAATGTGAACATGAGGAAACAGATTAAACAAACTAGGACCCGATATCTCTCCCCTCAACTGAAAAATGGAGGAAGGAACCAGGCAAACTCCCTGACTCAGAACTGGACACAGCACACTTAAGGATAGATAAATTTATGGGGCCATCAAGCCTGCAACATGTCATTAGAAGGAGCTTTGGATTCCAAATCAGGGCATGTTATCATTTTCTTTTTAAGATATAAGAAGAATTTTCATTGAGGAAGAAAGCAATAGTACAAACCTAGTGGATAAGACTTCCTCGCACAAAAATGACAAAAGTAAACACCTAGGAACTAAGAGATTTGGTCAGTAACAGGGAATGGCATTATTTCTGTATGTCTAACAGAAACATCTCTGTAAAGTCAATGAGCAGAACACCTTGTACAAGCTAGAAAAAGGATGCTGTCCCAATTGTTGTCTGTAGATGAAAAAATTACCTTGAAAATTCTAGAATTCATTACCAGCCAAACATGGCTGAGAATTGCAAAGACAGCACTGCCACAGAATCTTGGCTTCTTTGCACAAGCAAAAATCTCTTAAGTTAATAAGGAGAAACACATGCAATCCCCAGGGCAGGTCTAATTTTTATTGAAAATTCTAAATTAATTCTAAAGAAAATTTGCTGAAGAACTGCAAAATAGAAAGAACAGCTGTACACATATTAGGACCTAGGAGACAAAGCAGCGAGAGGTCTGAACTTTTGTGGAGCATGTTATCCATTCGTGGTTATTTAAATTTGACAACATGCTTGATGTTTTGTTGTGTGACTGGCTTATTTCTGTTTTCTGCTTCCTCTTGTCTGCCACAGAAAGCAAGCAAATTAATTGCAAAAAGATCATCACAAATGGATGGACAACTCTTCCTTATAAAACATCTTTTAATTTTAAGAGAGCAGGTAATCCTGTCAGACTTTCTTGTGTAACTATTTAGTGGATTTTATAGTTTGAGTAATTTTTTTTGGTCTTCCAGATTGCACCCTTCAATATTGAATTTTCAGTCACACAAAAGGAGCTTGATTTCTCTCATTTGCTGGTTAGTGTTTCATAGCCCGATGCTATATTTTGTTAGCTGAGATCAATACACTGTCATTCAGACTTTGTCAAATTTGTACTCATTTCTCATAATTCAACTTTATTACATTGAAAAGTGTCTGTACTTGTGGCAATTCTGTCTAGTGTTATGTTTAGGAGTCGGAGATGATATTGCTTCTTTTATGGTCACGATTCTTATCAAATGAGGATATAACTTCGCATAGAATGCTGAGCACTTGCAATTTTACCTGTGCCTGGAGCCATTGCCTAAATGTCCTAATTACTAAGAGGATGTTATTTTTCTAATAGAAAAAGTATTAAGAGAAAAAGAAGATACTAATAATCCCAGGGTTAGGATACAATATCGTAAATGGCTGAAAAAAGAACTAAACAATAGAACAAAAAACAAGTAGGGCATCCCAATTACTCTGCAAATGGTTGACCCTATCTCAAACAAAATTTACTGAAGAGATTTAAATGTAAAGATGCATGCTTTTCTCTCTGTAAGAAAAATGTGTCACTGTTCACCCAATAGATAGATATCATAAAACAAGGAAGTAAAATTACCAATGATCTAATAAACTACAAGAACTGCTTGTTCTTAATCTATTTTATTTGCACATGCTTAGATCTACTATGTTAAAGGTCTCAATGAGTATGTGGATGCTAAAGAGTTTTTTTCGATCATGGACTTTGCCTACTAATATTGTCCCCATGTCATGATTAGGATTTAATTTTTATTTTTCTGATTTTGCTTTAGTATCACTAATATGTTATGTCTCTAATGAATATTGAATATGGATCAGGAGCATCTACGAAGACTTCTAAGAGGTCAAGCCTCACTATTTGATTGGTCAAGATCAACTTCATTGGCAAGGACATTGTCTCCAAGAGTTTTGGAAAATCAAATTGACACCAAGAAGGTTTGTGACTGTGGAATTTAGGGTCCTTTAAGAGTTTTAAATTTAAAGTTAATTTTATTGCGACATGCATGTTTAGTAGTCAAACCCAATATATGGTCAATTTTCCTAGCAATGGTTACCTGCTTTATTTCTTTCCTAGTTAACTCAAATAATTTCAGCCATATATTGCAACCCTTTATACTGCTGATACTGTCATGTCTCTACACAGAATTAATTGATATGAGAAATATTAAAATGGATTTCTCAGCAATGATGAGGTAAAGGTAAATATTAAACACTTGGGTAAAGATCACGCCCTGGCCACTCATTACACCCTCCCATCCCCTTAGTGTTCATTGTCAGCATTTTCTTTACAGCAGTTCTTTTATACTTTTATTTTGTAAACCAAATTCTTTCCATTTTCTATTCCCTTTGACGTATGGTTTCTTTCAGGAGCTGGAAAAGAGTCTCAAAGCCACATGTGAGGAGTTCATCATGTCCGTTACTAAGCTTGTTGTGGATCCTTTGCTTTCATTCGTTACAAAGGTCTGTCTGTAACCAAACTATTTGATGTTTTGCCAGCTGGTGAACTAAAATAGACCCGCGGCTTTAAAGCAATTGTAAATGTATAACTGGTTCTTATTATAAATTATTTGTTATTTGCCTTGTGTAAATCTTGTGTCATAAACATACATTTGGATTTTTTTTGATTTCTTGAACTGTCACTGGAAGATTTAACTTCTTTTATTGTCTTTGTAAAGAGAAAATGTATTTACTAGAGTTTTCATTTTGCCTTTTGTAGGTCACGGCAGTCAAAGTTGCATTGTCTTCAGGTGGTCAGAATCAAAAGCTAGAGTCAGGTATGGCCAAACCTCTGAAGGATCAAGCCTTCGCCACTCCGGATAAGGTGGTTGAACTTGTTCAGAAGGTAGGTCGTTATATTATTTACATTATTTATTCATTGAACTACAGAACAGTTTTCTGTGAGGATTCTCTGCGAGGAACTCCTAGAATTGGGCGATGATAAAAAAAAAAAAAAAAAAAAAAAAGAATTAACGCTTCTAATCCCGTGTTTAAATAAGTAGAGCTTTAGATAAAGCAGAAGTGCTGAATTTTTTTCCAGGTATTATATAGTTCATCAATCATCATTGGCCTACGAAATTGTCCTTTTTAAAGAACATGCGTTCTTGCAGAAGGCTAGAAACTCATCTAACACAAGTCAAAATAGAAAATAATATTCGTCTCGTTATGTTGTTGACTTGGAATTCTCGTTTATGGAGCTAAATTTATGTTCTGTGGTCTAATAGGTCAGGGCTGCTATTTTGGAGCAACTGCCGTTGGTGATAGCAAAAATGAAGCTTTATTTACAGAATTCGTCAACAAGAACTATACTTTTCAAACCCATAAAGTAAGTTCATATGTACAGTATTGAATTACGGTGCGAACATTTTTCTGCATACTTGTACTGTGACAAGTGCATTTTGATTATGATTTCCTATTGTTTGATGGGAAAAAACTTGCGCTATTCACTTAGTCAAACAAATTTCTAAAGTCTATAACGTGGTAGTTTCAGTTGAAGATCTTTTCTCGATAGAAATGCCTGTTAATTAGATGATGATGATCTGTTAATTATGTTTCTCCTCGCGTTCATGCAGGACAAATATTGTGGAAGCCCATATCCAAGTTCAATCCCTGCTACAATCAGAATACTCGAGTGAAGAGATCCAGATCATTAATCTGAAATCCGTACAGGATCTGCAAGATGAGCTTGATAATCTTCTCTAATTTGTATGTAAAGGCCGTTCAATAATTCCATGTCTACTTTTTCCCCGCTGGAGGATTTTGAACAAAGACTTGGTTACATAAACATTCTAGATAGTTTTGTAGAATTATTAGCGAGAGATGGCGGAGTTTGTGGTTTTGCTGCGGACAATTTATCTTCATTTTTTCAACACTGATGAATGTTATTATGTACATTTTTTTCACTAGTGAGCAACATACGGATTTGATTACTGGCCCTTGCTCTTTCATGCGATGACTATAGAATGGTAAAGAAAGAGCTCTTTTATATTGCCATACGATACGACTTTCGTTTTCTATGTAATGTACTGGGAACAACCCTTAAAGGAGAAAATTATATATTTTTTTCGATAATCCTGTTTTCGGTTCTGGTCTTTTCAGTTATCACAGGTCCGACTCGATTATTTAGTATTTAAATGCTAGTTACGGCTTATTTTGGAAACTGTTTCACTTTAGCAACAAGTAAAATTAAATTGCGTCCTACGTAATTCAATTCTTAATTTTTCCTTAAATGTTAATTTTTATAGTGCATAGTTAATAGTGAGAAATCAAGCCCGCATCTTCTTCACTTATCTTTTAAAATAATTATTTTATCGAATCATTGAATTTAATTATAAGAATTTTCAAAATATGAAGGCTAATTGGTTACTTGACATGTACAAGATGGTAAGGTCATATTTAAAAAACCCATTTTCAAATCTCTACTTTGTCCTTAAAAATTACTTTTTGGATTAAATTTTTTTTTTTTTAATTTTCGAAATGCCTAATTTAAAAGTTATTTTTACATAATGTTTTCAAATTACACAATCAACTTGACTTTCAGGACACAATCGAGAAATCAGTTTTTAATTTTTCATAAAAAAGAAGCTTTAGTGTGATATGGAAATGTCTTTTAATTCCACAATCCAAAAATCAATCTTTTTCGTACAAAATACACAATCCAAAAGCTTTCTTTTATACAAAACCATCCCGCCTCTCTACATATATATATACACGCACGCACAACTATGCGGATCATATAACAGTGAGTCAGACAAAATAAACGAAATGTGCAATTCAAGCACCCTTTAATAGGCTGACTTAAAAAAACAAAATTGAAAGACGACATACAACGAAAGCAAGAGACTAAATACATGATATAAAAAATTAAAAAGAAGAGGGGAAGTCGCTGTACAGTTAGTTACCCTTGACGGATATGGTCCATCATACCGGTAACTGGAGGTGCACCTCCGATGTTTTAAGGGACACAAATCAACAGCTACATTATTCGGCTGGCAAATACTACGGACATTAAGGAGAGAGAATGAACATTGATGAAAACGAATGCCGGAATCGTAACATTTACAAGATCAAATTTTGAACACGTCAATCAAATGGGTCCCTCCTTTGAATTCTCGTCATGAATGTCAGATTGGGACCCACTGGGGTGTAACTGTGGAGGAGACCACTGATCTGGCACCATAAGAAAATATAAACTCATGGCTTTCCTAAACCGTTTCTTGTACTGCTGCGGTGATATAACAGTTGGAGATGTATTCTTGTCTCCACCAAGGATGCCTGAGGTCTTCACCCATGTTTCAAGGTGTTTATCCCATGTATACTGCCTCATGAAATCAATGATACCTAATACCAGCTCATGTTTTTCCTCATCCACGCCAACCAGCAATGAGTAGTCCATAACATATATTGACTGCAACATCAAACACTCGTTTAGACTATATTAATGGATGTTTACACTCATCTGCACTCTAATTACTTCCCACTTGTTTTTTAGGAATATGCTAGTATAGCTATGACTTGGATTCATTAACTTTAGAATACTCCTAGATGTTGTTTACACACTAGTATGTTAAACAAACACATATAATGGACAAACCAGTTTTAGCCGTTCCTTTTTTCTCATTTGACAGCCAAGAATATATAACAGAGATGGCATATTTAATCTTAAGTTTTCCCTCCTAACATCATATTACAAGCAAAAAGAAGGAAAAGGAAGTTGCAAGAAAATCCATGAAAGTACACCCAAACCCTACACAGTAAAGAATTAAATTTGCAAAGGGCATCAGACTTACTGCAAGGAAGGCAGTATCATTCCACACAGCCCTCTCTAGCAACCGTTTTGCCTTGTTCCCAACAAATATTGGAGAGGTTGGCATAGCTTCAATGAGATTCTGATCCAGCAGCACTTTATTGCTCCCACTTGTATCTGGATTGTACCGTGATCGAGAAGAACCTTTGAGGTCATAAAGCCGTCTAATGTTTCGTCTGTAAAGAAGATTTTCCATAACCAAAACATCCATTTTTGTTTCCTTCCCTCCTTTGAGGTGCTTAGATGTTACCTTCACAGAAAGAACACAATTACACCCAATTAGAGCAGACAAACATTTAAATGAGTTGCACTAGGAAAAAAACAATGACTGTTTACAAGAGAGATTCAATTCAACCTAACTCTTGTGTAACAAAAAGTACCTGATAAATTCCCAAGATCTTCGCAAGACAAGTTGGGCTTCCTGTACTGATTGACTCGGATAAATACTTAAAATATGCTGGTGCAAACTTGGTAAATGACTCGAGCTCTGTTTTTGTAACCTGCTTGATAATAAACCTATCATCCAGGGTTTTTGCAAAGAAAACATTGCTCTTTCCTCCCTGAGCCCCCCACTTCTTACAACGGCTAAGGGACCGCACAAAATCTAACTCAGAAGGGCAACAAGTTCTTCTTAAAGCCTCAAATCTCTTTGCATAGTAGCAAGTTACAGTATATTTCACTTTCCCAAGGGAGCTATCATCAGTAAAAGAAACCCTTGCATGAAAATCCTTTGTGTATGAGAGTGGATCCCCAGTCTGTAAACTCCGAGATCCAGAAGATGATAACATGCTTTCATCAAACGAGCCAAGACCTCTGTATGTATTAGTAATTGTCTCATCAAAAGAGTTAAGAGAAAGTATACTTGAATCAAAGAGTGGCAATGAAATTGAACTGTCTCCACTGTCTTTAGGTCTATCAAATTCTGACATCTGCATATGATAATCCACTGACACAAGCACATACGCTATGACACTGGTGGGTTCATCATCGTAAACTGGCACTATGGTATCATTAGTTCCGGCTGGCAGAAGCAGTCTAGCACCAGTCTGGCGCTCCACCTCTCGAAATGATAAAATATGGACCGGGTTATACTCAACAAGCTTCTGTATATTGAAGGAAGAAGTTTTGTTGAATGAACCAAAGAAGTTCACAAAAGGCATTCCTTTCCATTTAGTATCAAGTCCTTTGGAAGGTATTTTAGAGTAATTAGTGCATCCTGCCTCAATCCCACCTATATCAGCATTATAGTTATCAGAATTTGATTTTGACGAAACAGTATTTGCCACAGGTGAATGAACAGCCATATCAGGAGACAGACAACCATTTTCTTTGAGTGATGAAATTGTAGGGTGACTTTCACCTGTCCATGCTGCATCAAGGGTATCAGATAAGTTGACCACAACAGAAGATTCTCCCTCAGACAAAGCCCTCCTTACAGAGCCCCCGACTTCTACAGAATCAGATCTATCATTGATATTTAAACCAGAGAGAGAAAGGTCAACCTTATCATGATTTGTATCTTTAACCTTGTCCTCACATTTAATCACCTCACCAGGGTGGCTAAGGTGACTAGTGTTTTCTAAATTTAGGTTTCCATCAGGTTTTGTTTCCAAAAAAAAGGAATCGGAACTGCTATGGCCTCTTGCTGGCCTAGCGGCAATATCTGCTTCAACAAGTTTTTCCCTAGGACCAGGCAACCTTTCTCTATGATTTAAGATCTTTGAATTTTCTTGAAGAATAATTTTACTTAGATTGGATGCATATATCAAGCGCTGGTCCCAAACATAAGAATGGATAAGGATATGCCTGCGCAACTTATTGAGCTCTAGAATATCAATCACAGGCTGTTCAGCTTTTCCTTCTCTATGCAGCAATTTTCGAAATGAGTCCTAGATAATTCATCATTATAAACAGAAATTATTCAAGCAAGGAAAAACAACCAAATTTATATGAATCATCAATTTATAACTAATATAGAATATAAGTGGAGGGATTCAATCAAAAGAACAAAAATGCAGGAAAAAAAATTCATCCTAAACTTTCTTTTGGAGGGGGGAGGAATGGGGAGTGTTTAGAAAAGGGGAAATGAATCTCAGTCTCAAACCACTTACCTCAAATTCTTCTTTCTCATACCGCAGCATCTCTTTAAGTTCCACAATTAGATTCCTAAAATCTGACACCCTATGTCCACCCTCCTGCAACACAAGACCTGAAACCTTCTCTGAATTTTGATGCAGAACGGTGCGCACTTCAGTAAACAGTAATTCAGCCTTGTCATGCAGCTGGTGAACAAAATCACAATATCATAAATCTAGAAGCACTCAGAAGAGAATTCTATATTTCAACTAATATTAGCTACCAACCTCGTAAGCTTCTTTTTGTAGCCAGTCCTGCCGATCATAGTTGATGAATTCAAGTTTAGGTGGGGGAAGATAAACAGAATGAAGGTGAATTGCAGCATAACGAAAGCAGGCAACCATCTTCCCAAAACTGCACAAAGAAAAACGCTATTCAAGAAGACAACACAAAGCTGATTTTTACTTGGTAGCAAGACACGTGAGTATTTCAATTCAAGTGCTTCACGATCCCAAGTGATACAGTTAAAGCCTTATCGATACTAGACTTAAAAAAACTAAAAAAAGGATGATCCTATATTCAATCTAAAATTATGCATGATTAAATGGGACTTGCTCCATACATACCCACCCAAAACATAGAGGAGAGAGACGACCACTCTTCCCTGTTTATAATTTCATTATTTTTGCATCTTTTCTTTTCTAGGTCAGGAAGCCCATGCCTCAATTTTCTCTACTTAAATAAGGCAAATATGGGATATATGTTACCTCTCCTATTTATTTATACATCACTTGAGTAATCCCCTCTATCTAACTACCTAATTAAACTTTCCTTATTTCTTTGCGGGCAGTTATTTCAAGTATAATAGTGTATTGCTGGGAATAATAGAACCAAGAATGCTATTCTTGAGTACATTCAAAAATCTGATAGGATAAATTTTAATAATCCCAGAAAAATATTATTTAAAATTCAAAAACCTTACAATAAAACGATACGGTAGAAATGGAAGTTTTATAATTGAATTTGGAAAATAACTTACCATATTTTCATAGTAATACCCACCCTTCATCATGGGAATAATTTTTTAAGTATTGTAATAAACATGGAAACATTACATTCCCAAGTTCACATTACCAGGAATAAATGTAAACCTTGAAACAAGCACACTCTTAGATTCCCTATATTCTTCCAAGCAAATATTCCACAACACCCCAATTTATTATAGATTCAATTTAGGAGTGTTGAAAAATGTACCCATAGAATCTTAAACAATCTCTGTGAAGCGAATGACCACAACTTGCAACCCTGCTTGCTGCTGCATGATTTGAAAAACTCAGCTCCAAAAATTTCCCGAAGGATAAGCCCCAGGCAGCATCAGACATAACTACTCTCCGTGTAGCAGGAGGAAAACCATTTACACGAGGACATTTCAGGCATCTGTGCCACATCCAAATTTTACCATCTCGTTCCCCTGGTAAAGCAAAATCCGATAGTTTCTTGACAGAAATTGTCAGGCTGCCTTGCCGATGAGTATAACAATGAACATGGGCTTCTGATGGTGACTCACATGAGCAGCAGGTATAACTCTAATAAGGGAATGTTATCAGTTTAGAGTTCATAAAGTAGCACTGCTGATAAAATTTATTTAATGAAAGAAATGATTTGGAAGAAAAAATACCTGATCAAGTAGTTGATCTCTCAAGAACCGTCCCAAAGGCTTATCAGAACTTCCATAGTATTTAATTCTGACAAGATGGGACCTTTCACAAACAGTTCCTTTCCACACACAACGTGTTGATAAAAAGACTAAAATACTCTGATGGTCAGAAGCTGAGGGAATAAAATCTTCGTTTGAATGTACCATGTCCTCATGATCATTATTGTTATTACTATTATTAGTATCATGTTTTACATATGGTGGCCCAAAGCTATGGTCTTGATTAGCATACAATTCTGCAGCTCTGAGGTAGCTATTGCCATCTTGTTGAGAAGAGTCAAAGGTTCCAAAAGAATCTGAAATAAGATCATTGTTTAGCATAATTTTTCTTCTCTCATCTGGCATGTATTGAAAAAATTCCTTAGGACATTTCTTACCATCCTCCTTAGAAGCAGTGTTCGAGAGGAAACTTTCGCAGAGCGAAGATGGCACATCCTGAGCTGATTGGACGGGAACTCCCGAGACTTCATGCATTTGGATTGAGTCACCGGCCAATGATCTTTCAGTGGACTCACTGCAGCTAGATGGGGTTCTTTCTGTCTTGTGGATGTCATCAGATTTTGGTATTTCAATAGGTTTTGCTCCCTGAGACTCTCTAGCAGAGAGAGGAGAAAATCCAGGGATAGTGGAAATGGATCTCACAATACTAGATGGTTTATCCGGTAATGCAACAGTTATGGGAGATTTCAAAGGAAACTCTAGTGGTGAAGCACCTTCATCAGCCAGAAAGGATGTCTCTAGTGCCAGGTGATAGGCTGCAAAGACTCCATATTGGATCACATGTTTCACCTTCTTCAACTCGTCCCCATTGGCACCCTTCAGCAAGATCTTCAAAGTAAAAGAAAAAAATACACATAATAAATAAATAAAAACATAGAGGGAGAAGAATAGTAAGCAATAAACAACTTTCCTTTACAACTTACTATTCCAAACTAATTACGATAAATTTAACCTCACTTTCAAAGTATATTTCCCACACACATAAATTTTTTAACCTTCTTTCAAAATCAATTATTTCAAGTTTCTCCACGAATTCTTTCACAATTAATTCAATCCAGAATATCTAAAACAAACTAAAAATTTTTTAGAAGTTTTCATCAACGTGATCTAATTCACTAGTTCATAATGTTATGTAATAAATTTCAAAAGATGCAATTCGTTTTAATGCTAACTTAATGACTTTTGGTTCCCTTTGCCATCACTAGCTTAATTGTCTGACATAGTTATACAACATGATATTTAATCAGATGTTGAAAAAGCGAAATTCAGACCCTAATAGCTACATAAATTATACAAACTTTTCCGTCTCTGTAGTTGTAACCTGTCCTTTTTTTTAGCCTATGATCAAATGAAAGTGTCCATTAAGGATCTATCAAAGACTGTAAAAATGCGTATGCACTAACACTGAAGTTTATGTCCCAGAATATGTAAAGGCATTGAACTTACAGTGCAACCTAAAGGTTTCGGGCAACCCTCAAAGAACATCAAAGTCTTTGTTGATTTTTTCCCACCTTGCCCAGCACTACCGTGCTCCTCAAAAAATTTGTCCACATGGAATGTTTCGCAATATCCCAGCTTTTGAGAGGTCAGATGATCAATTGAAGGGACAATCTGTGCACCAGTACAACGGGCAATGCGCTCTAAAAGTGGCTTTTTGATATTCAAAACAAGTGAGATGTCTTTAGCTAGAAGGTACTCTTGAGCATAACGAGATACTGACTTCTCCACCAAAAGCACATTGGGGTGATGGGCATCAATCCTTGCAACTGCCATTTTCAAATGGTCCATCTCCTGGTAATGAGTAAAAAAATCATGAAATTCAGCAACATTATTGTTGGAAATAAAACAATGACAACCAAATCTTCTCCTAATAGGTGGGTTCAGGTAATAGAAATCAGATCGAAGGGAAGATTATTCAGATTTAAGGTCAGTAACAACAAGAATATTCGGCATATAATTATCAAGTTTTAAGAGCTGGTTGGGTGGAAAGAACCTGCTGTAACAAAGTATCAACACTTGATAACTGGTTAGAAACACGCTGATACTCCAAAGCACCTCCAAGTATTAGAAAACGTGGTTTATCAATTTTTGATGTCATTCTCCGATGAGCCACATTCTTTTTACATACAACTCCTTTAACCACCATGCTGGAAATAAAAAACTAGAACATCAAGAGTATACAGCGAGAATAGAAGAAATAACGAACAGACTTATAAAGACTTCACCCAAAACATGAATCATATGCACTAAAATAACACTATTTTCCATTCACCAGCTTGCTCACATAACATTGATGTATGATTAAGAAAACAGGTCCACACCATCATACTCTTTAACTCAAAAAAGAACTTCTGAATATTATTATTGATAATTTTACACCACAGCGGTATTTACATCATATAGGCTTAGGCCCAAAACTACTTGCATAGAATAAGGCCCTATTACAGGCAACAACTTTGTCAAGAAACAGGAAACCCAAACGGAGAAATAAAAGGAATCACGATACATATAGAAATATAATAAATCTTAACACTGTACTATCCTAAGATTTCCCCAACTCCAGTTTCTCATCCCCCGTACAAGTACAATGAATTTACACACTTCAGCACACGAAAGCTGCACACAATTGTATAGTACTAGCAATATACGAACTTCTTTCCAACAGCTTTTTTTATTTTGGAGAGGGGGGTATTAAGGGAAGAAAAGGATTAGCATGAGAAGAAAACATCAACTGTCCATCAACATAATGGAATACCCATCTACTCCTTAAAATGAATTTCACCAACATAGCTTCATGAGCTATGAATTATCCATGTAGAATGGGGAAAGGGGAAACGAAAAAGCAAGAACTGCACATTTTTTTGCTCATTAATTTTTCTTTTCTCTTTTTGTTTCAATGGGGGCATTGGAATATACTATTATTACAGTTTTTCCCTTTTTTTTCCGGTACAGGGAAAATACTGAAACGAATTAGAATCATAGTTGTCAGCAGCAATAAGTTAAAATCAGATACAAAACTACCAAAATACTGAATGAAAAGAAAAAAAATAACACATGTATGCAGTTCAGTACATTTATCAACTATATTTTTTTCTCCACAATCATTTCTGTTAAAAATATAATAATGTACACATATATAACCATTTGTGTCTTCACCTAAGAGATTAAGCTTTCAGGATAGTTGGTTTACAAAAATTACCTTTCATTTCGATGTCCACAAGCTATGCATTTAACCTTTACATATCCACCAGGATCCATACCTCCACCTCTGCTCATATCGGGCTTCAGAATTGTAGCAGCTTCCCAAGACAAAGCAGTAATTATATCCAACCAACTCTCTTTTCCATCCTCATTACAAGTTAGGTTTTCCACTTGTAAGAGCTGAGTGACCAGAGCTCTAAAATGCCCTTCCACTACAGTCTTCATGGCCTTCCTATGATCCTCACTTGTTTTATCTCTGCTACGATATTCTCCAGAGCCAAAACTAGTGGAGGATCGTAGATATCCCCATTCCCCACCTCCAGTAGTACCTTCATCCTCGTCATCATCGAAAAGAACAGCTTCTCTATCATCCTCTTCATCTTCAGGCTCAGGAGGTAGCCATAGTAGTGCATTACTCTCAAAATCCACAGGATCTGCATTATTGCTCTCTTCATGATAAGGAGAAGTTTCACATCCATCAGCATGATCATGCTCATCAGCTTCTTTACCAGGTGCTTGAATTCCATCTACACCTTCAAGATCAAGATTCTGTGGTGGCATTAGGCAACTCAAGCATTTTTCATGAATGCTAGCTTCATCAGGATGCATTTGATGTGGCCCGTAGACATGTTCAACCCCATGAATGTTAACTGAATCTTCAAAGTCATGAGCATGAGAATAATGTCTTGATTCTGTATCCGAATGATAAACACCATAATCATCATCCTCATCGTCACTCCTGACTCAGAAGAATAAACATAAACTAATAGTAAGAACAGAAAAACAAAAAGTCTGATGACAACAGCAGTATTCACCATATTGGTTTCATGGTGCACATGCAATGGTCAAATATATCTTTCTAAAGTCAATGAATCAAAGTCTACAAAGCTGCACATGCACAAGTCAAATCTATCTTTCTAAAGTCTACAAATGACATTAAGAACTAATGTGAAATGGGATCCTTTCTATAGACACACCCCTTTTCAGTACCAAAATTCCACTCAGCCAATATCAGCGGCACCATTAGAATCATCTCTGGATCAGAACATGATCGTGATCACATCAAACTTTGTAGCACAGACATACAAAATCCACATCTTAGCAAAGTCATACAAAAACACATCTTTGCAAAACTAACATTAATCTTTGTACAACCAGATTATCAATAACCAAAAAATCTAGCCCATTTTCATCCTTATTTTATCTTGATGTAGATTTTTCATCACATCCGAAATGTGACGACTTAAATGACTTCAAATATTTAAGGGGCAAGGAAAGACAATTACATTCAACAGTATTAAAAGAAAAACCACAAAAGAAGGAGTACCTGTTGAAGCAATAGCCAAACTGGTTAGAAGTCAAATTCCCTACAGCGTCGGAGGGATTTGAACTCCTACCAGAATTTGAATTATCTTGTTCATCAGCTATCTGATTCATTGGCGAAGATTGACGGGGACTATAAGGCACACGCTGATAAGGCCCAGTTGTATAAGGAACTGAACCAGCAGTGCTGCTGCTACTATGACAGGTGCAACTGGACTTAGTGCTGACCAAGCTTGTTGTAGACGGTGAAGGACTAAGACAAGGGGTGGACGAAGGGTCTGCACTGCCATTATTATCAACTGTTGCTAACCCTTCCCATTGTTTAAAACAAAAGTTGCAGACCCTTATCCTCTCCCACTCTTCACGGACAGTATTTGGCTCATCTGAAGGCGCAGGAACAGAATTGGCAGTGCATTTTGCACAGAAAACTCGCCCACAGATTCGACAGTGATGCCTGCGGTTGAATATCGTGAACTGAGAATCACACTCATAGCATACCCTACAACTCTGATCGGGCATCCAGAAGTCCCTCGACACATTTGGTGGCTCAGTCCTTCGAGGGATCCAAGACCTAACTACATCAACAAAATCAGATCTTTTCTTGTCGGGGGTGCCCATGGACTGTGATTAAACCCAAGCCCTCTCATTATGAGTCCCTCATTGACCAGCCTTGTTAACATTCCATCTGATCTTTGATGCCAGAAAGAAGCATATCCTGATAAACAAACAAATATTCTTCATAAATTAAAAACCCAAGAAAACTGCAAAAACAACAATCTTTGCGCTAGTAATCACCATTTTTTCCTCTAAAAATATAACTATTTGATAGATAACAATATTAATTATATACTACTAAAGAAATTAACATAGAAATTCACTGAGTCTAAACTGCTGAAAAATCAACAGTTACATAAACCTTAAGTAACGAAAAATACACTAGCAAGGAGTTAAAAAATTTAATGTTGATCAAATTTACTATGAAATAGTAAACCTACAAAGTAATATTGCTACTGCAATCTTGTCCTCAAACATGAATCACTGAAAACATAGGAAAGCCAATAACAGCTAACAGATAATACATAGTTAACAAAATGAAATTGTTCAGACTAACTTCCAGAACAAAGGCAGAGACCACCATTGGCCACCGCCAAAGCAAGCAAAACCCCATCATCTCAGTTCATAGGATCTTATTCAGCTCAGCTCAATGCCTCAGTTCCGCGCATACCCAGCAAGAAAATTCAATCCAAAACACCGACCCAGATGCAAAAACACCAACCACTCAAGCAAAAAAGCGCAGAATCAGTACCACCCTAAGCTGGTTCACAAAATTTCTCCACTCTGTCACCGACCCACAAAGCAATCAACCGTTAAACTCAGAGCATGCATGTAAAGACAGTAACTTTCTTGGGAACTGAAACCTCAAACAACCGAAATCAGATCTCACAAACCCTCCAGAAACACCCAGCAGAGTAATAATTACAAACAGTGATTGAGCAAATAAAATAATACTGTAATAAGTCATTATTATCGTTATTATAATTATCGTAAAATAAAAAAAAAATAAGTATTTTTGAATGAAGGGAAGAGAAAGTAATGACAAACCAAAAGCACACAGAAAAATCCACATTCACTTGGCGCCACCCCATCACGTGCGTATCCGACATTTTCTACCATATGTTATTTTTCATCATTTATTTTCTGATGTTTATTTTTCAGGTTATTTATTATTCCTATTTTTCATACATTATTTTATTCTTATTTTGTTTAAAGTTGTTTGAAGAAATACCAACCAACCGCCACGCGCTTTGTACATCTGGAAAACTACGACCTTCTATAATTACACGTGGTTTCTGTAATTATTATACGTTGCGTCGTTTTCTTTTTTCAGTATTATTAATTTTTTAAACATCAATAACACGTTACCATATAAATTTATTTTATACTATCACTCCAATAAACTATTATATCTAATAAATTTATTACTTCTATAAAATTATACTAGCAGTAATTTTACTCATTAAAATAATAATATAAAATACTTTTCGTCTCTTCTGATAATAACTAAACTCTTTTCTTTTTCTCTTCTGATCACGATTATTTGTATTTTTTTTCCTCTCTGTCACGAGAAATTTGACCTACTTTCGCTAAAATGACGTGTTACTAAAACTATCCATTGACGTAGTTTTCAAAAGTAGAGCCACAATAAATTTATGGACAATCAGTTTTATACCTATAAAATGAATTATTGTTTTTTAATTTGAGAGAATAAATTGAGATTAAACTGGAAAACTGAAAGAGGAAATTAAATGAAGGAGTAAGTAGATTTTTAATTTATACACTAATTTTTTTCAGAGCTTGGAAGGATATATTAACTTATATCCATTGTATTTTAATAAATACGTTCTTCACAGAAAAACAAATTGAATTTCTGTGGCAAAGTCTTAGTCACATGATAAATCATGCAGTTTCAAAAAGTTAATAGCATTTCTATAATGAGAGTTGGATTTGGCAACGATGCGATGAAACTTGGTGGTTGAGTTTATGATGTGTGCCACATTTTGAACTTTATTCAATATTCACATGAAAGAGAGTAATAAATAGAATGAAAACTTTCAAGCAAATTTTGCATTATTTAGGAAGTTTCTAAAACAAAAAATAAAAAGGAAAATAAAAGATGATCACGTATTGAGCACGAACTCAAATTGATTGCCTCGTTGTCCCAAATAATGAATCCAAACATGATAAAATGAAAATAGAATTAATTATAATTCGATCGTGATAATTTAACTACTTCTACCATTCTTATCTTAAAAACTATGTTTATTAATTTTTAATTGTTTAATTAACTTTCAATATATAAAAATTAATGTCAAATAAAACACTATAATAACATCCAGCTAAGAAATATCAGAGTGGAAGAGGAGTTTCAATAAATTAAATCTGCATAGAGATTAATTTAGTGTTACGAGGAGATCAAAATAAAGTTTCTAATCTCCAAAAACAGTCAAATAAATGTTACCAAACGTTTTATAAAAAAAACTCATAATTACTAAAATTCATAATTTAGAATTACTAAAATATTTCAGTTTCTAAAAAAATATTTTTTAGAATAATTATACAAGACTTTTTCAAAAATAGTAACTTTTAATATTTTTACCAAATTTTTTAATTATTTCTCACATTCAAGGACTAATACGAATGGCAGAATAATTTTATCACACCAAAACTTTTTTAACCCCAAAAAGTTTTAAATTTGATAATTTTTTTGAAAAAATGTGACTACAAATAGAGGTTACGTTGAGAGACATGACATCTTAACGTGGGAAATGACTATAAGTTATTAGCTTTTTATTAATTTAAGATATCTTCCCTATTCATAGTAAGGATTTTAAATTTAAGATTGGGTATTATAAGATAATATTCCCTGAAACTAATGTAACATGAAAGGTCTTTAAAAAAAAAAGGCCTAAGTTATGGGGATAAATTTAACCATTAAAATTACTAAAATCTTCAACCACTAATTTAAAAATAGAAAATCAAATAATGATTATAAAAGAATATATCAAAGTCGCCAAGTCCTGGAATCCAGTTAAGAAAATAATGATTTTCTCGAAATATTATTTTTTAAAACATAAACCAATGAAAACAAACATTTCTAACTCTTAATTCCTGTAAAACTTATATTGTTCCTGTACCAAGCAATATCCTAATTACTATATACTTCAAATTTTAATATAATTAATTTTAAATTCTTATATAAAAAATATTTTAAAAATAATATTACCCACAAGTCTTATTATATACACGTCACGGTGTATAAGATTTATTCTTAATGCTAACCCCATAAGAATTTAAACCATGTTAGAAATAAAGAATTGATGATTAAAGTACTAACATGCTGATTCAAATAACATGCTGATTCAAAGACAAGAGAAAGCATTTTAAACGCATTTTGAGCATCTGTAGGTTACAACAACCTAAACTCAACCAGAAAAGTAAAAACGGAATATTTTATATAAAACCAATTTTCATGCATCACTTGTTGCGTGAATTTAAACAACCAGTAAATAGAAGAAATTGGTCGTCTCCTCGAGCTTCCAAAGCCATTATTTTGCTTTTGGGTAGTATATTATTCTATTTTAAATGTTTATAACTCCAGAAAAATCGCTCAGCAAGAATTAAAGAAAAGCAAACGACTAACTGATTTCATGGATTGTCTATGTACAATTACTATAATATTCACATTATAAATCCGTGTATAAGGCATCAATATCAATCGTAATAAATATGTGACCGAATTACGAGGAGAAACCTCGTCCTTGTGGACCGACAATGGAGGAGTTGGAATTAAGTGTGGGAATCATATTTCAGAAATCCAAGCAAGAAGTAGATGTGTATATACAACGGGCAGTATTTAAGACAGCAGCTGCAGCCGACAGAAAGGTGGAAGCAGGGACCAGCTTAGAAACGTAAACAGGAATAGAGTTCTTGAAGACTGGCATAGAGGGGTTGAGCAGCCTTTGGTCTGTCCACCATCCCCAGTAGAATGTCGGATGTGGTGAGGTAAGGATCACCATAAAAGCGCAAATTGGCATCCATCCTTGTTGCTACTATATTTCCTTCCAAAGACACTCCCACAAATGCACCTACGGTTTGAAAACATTCCATTTGGGTAGCTGTTATACTCAAACGTAATCTAAAACGGACATTACTAATGGAAAATAACGTTAAGAACTGCCACAAAAACAATGTAGTAGGCACAAGAAAATAATAATAAATTATGTGCCAAACAAAGCAGTAGTTACAGAGAATTTAAGTAATCCAAGAGAGAAACCAAGCTACTTTAATACTCCACTGAACATCTTATATCACTCAAAGAATTTAAGTACTCCAAGGGAGAAATCAAACTATACAAAGATTTAGCCGTACAAAATTGACAAATTATTGACACTATAATGTTAGGCAATAAAGACAAAAACCCGAACAAGTGCCTTCAGTCCACTTTATGTCTTCACCATGTGACGAATGATATTCTTTAGGGCAACCAAATGCATGAGGCTCCAACTAAGTAGGTCTAGGGAAGGTATGCTTATGCAGCCTTACCCTCGCAAGTGGAGAAACTATTTTCAAAATTTGAACCCATGAACTCTACTCTAGATCAAAACACAAGGTAGCAACAACCCTGTGACAAGCCTTGCCTTCAGAAATACTGTATTCTATATTATTGGCAAAAATACATGTGGGTTCCACTAAACAAAGAATGGGGCCTGCATGGAGTTATCTGCCATACATTATTCTAGTTTGATTAAAAATTGATATCTAGGTTTGTGCATTAAAAACATTATGAAGGTTATTGCTTATTACATGACCTTGACAAAATATTAGATCAGATGTTGAAACTATTAAATTTGAAAGCAATAGTTTGGATACTAACATGATAACTAATGACACACACATGTATATGCCCATGCATATAAAGATTAAAAGAAGTACTTGCCATTACATATACAACGATCCAATTAAATGAAGAAAAAAAAACACCAAAATTACCTTTACTGCAGCTGTAAGTGTAACACATGCCAGTGCCCCTGTCCCCAGCACGAACATCTGCCTCAAGCACTCTCCCAACAGGCCCTGCTGCGGCACTACAACCAGCACCAAGAGAAAAATGCATGCGACTGCAGAATGTCTTCACAGCTTTCATATCACGAAGAACAACTATAAAATCCATAAGTTCACCACCAATCTGAGAATATAGGATGAGCAGATATAATCCATCAGTCAGAAATGAATTCCAGAGTAAGTCAACTTAGTCATGTATGACCAGAGAGGTTTTTTATATTCTATATTGATTAAATACCTATTATAAGGATAGTATTTAATGAATTGTTAGCTCAGAAATGGTTACTACCAATCCAAAAGTACAACTACTACAAAGCCCTATCCTGTTATGTGAAGTTGGCTACACTAGCAATTCAAGAGTTTTTCATATAAACAAGTCACAGAAAGAATATTCATGTCAATCAATATTTGAAGGAAGGAAACTCTAAGCACGAACAATTTTCAAAAGGGCTCCCCCTCTATTTGTTATATTATTTCTCTATTTTTTTCTGCCAAATCATATCAGGGAACATAACCATACTGACAAACCTCTACATATAAACCAAACTAATCATATATAATCTCCTTACCTGAGCACCCCATCCTAAACCCAGGGAGAATATAGCTGATGGTGCAGACCAAGATCCATCTGATCTTCGAGAAACAACCAAGCCAGTACCCAGTTTGTAAGAGACGAGTGCACCAGCTTTGGCGACTGTTAAAATAGCTAAGCCCTTGGCACTTTTAAGAACCGTTAAAGGGATGGACTTTTCAGGATTGGATTTGGCCACCTGCGAACAAAAAGTATTTCACATGAGATAAAACCAGTAAAGGCTCATATCCTGAAAATTGGATATATTAGTGAAGTAATAATAATCAGACACTTTTGCAATGAAAGCTTCTTCGGTAAAACTACAACAAATGAAACTAACCTGACAGTAGTTTCTTAATGTATTAGATGCTTTATATATCTCATGCTCCATTGATAGACCAATAGGAAGATTAATCCATCCTCTAGTACAAGTCCAGTCCATGACATCATGCTTAGCCACCTGCGAAGCATTGCTTATGGTGTTGATAAGAACACCCTGCAAAGGATCAAGCCGATCATAGCAGGCATCACAAACCCTTTGAGGATTCCTTTCCCTGAACCCAACAGGCAATAAACACCGCCCCTTGGTACATATTCGACAGAAAATCCCTCCACAAAACCGGCAATGATGTCTACCACGAGTAAGTGCAGTAAATGGAGCATCACACTGCATACAAACACTAGTAGAACTATCAGGTAGCCAGTCGGGGGGTTCAGCTTCCAAGACCTCTTTGTATGAACTATAATCACTCCCATTGGGCAGACAGAGCGGTGGTGCACTTGGCGTGTAAACCGAAGAGTCAAGGAAAACATCCCCATTCTTTCCAGAGTCGAAAAATGACACATTTGAACTTGGGAGCTGCTGGTTTGCAGTAACCCTCGGACTTGGACCCTTGTTCCGTCCAGTCAAAATAGCAAACATCCCGGAAAGCACGTTCTTTAAGTTAACCTCCGGAGGCATCTTAGAGGGTACAAACCCACGAGCATCATCACCTGATTCATAACCTCCATCAAACAGGTCATCATCCTCAGAGGGGAACTGATACAATATCTCTTTCTCAGAGAATTTTGAGCCTAATTTGCCACACGTAGTGCCAGGTTCAGGCTCAATCCAGATGGATTGACCGTGATGATTCATCGCATCGTAGCCAAAATTAGTACTATTTTCCTTATCTAGCTTAGAAAGTGAAGAATAAGTAACTCTAGCATCAGAGGCTGCCATTCACCCAGCCAAACAACACTGCATCTACTTAAATATAGCAATCCAAAACTGCAAGTCCCAAAGTAACAAACTTTATTAAAGAGGAACGAGAAAATGATATCGAATCAGTAAAGGCAAACAATTTCAAGGGCAAAAATAAAATTGGACAGGGACAACAAGGGTTTAGGATAAGCTTCAATTGAGCATCGTATTGCACGCACAAAAACCAATATATCAAAGAAAATACCAGAGTTCGTCAAAAAGATAATGTTAAATTAGGGTTTTTATGCACAAGTAGCTAACTAAAAGGGATCAAGGATGAAATAGGAGACTTACATGAGTAATAATCACCTTTTGCACTGGGAAGAAGTGTAACTGAGTTGAAGAGAATTGGGAATCGAAACACCAATAAACCTAATTGAAGAGGAAAAAGGGACAGAGCAGAGTTTAAACCAAGAGATTGCGGACTTCAATTGGGAAGGAAGCTGGGCATTATTTTATTGTAAATTGGACGACCTCGTTGAGAAGGAAAGAAAGGTGTACTTGCGTGACCGAAACAACTGGGGCAACTTTTGGTTCGGGTTCAGTTTATCCACTTTGAAATCAATATTGAGATTAGTAATATTTTTTTCTTCTACAAATATTGAGATATGATTCAAAAATGATTAATACAAAACCTAATACTATTATTTATATTTCACTTATAATTAAATTAATATATAAAAAATAATATTAATATATTTTAAATATTGTTTTAATAAAAAAAATCATCTTTAACTTCATCCTCATACATATATATCATTTAAATATTATAAATAAAAATATGTAATAATATATAAAATAAGACTCTTCATTTGATGCCAACATTTTATATTTTTATTTTATTTTTAATTATAGTCTAAAATTAAAAAAAAGTTTAAATTACCCATGTGTAAAAAATAACTGCACGTATATCGATAACATCTGACTTTTCTTAGACAACTAAACATATTATAAACTACAATATTATTTTTTCTATTTTCTTATAAAAATATAGTACTAATAAAAGTAATCAGCCGATGAGGAATTAATCATCCCTCTACATAATTCTTTTAGAAAATAGATGTCACGTTATTTATCATATTAATTCAAATTAAATTGAGATTAAAATAAAATGTGAATCATGAGTGAATAGTTGAAACATTTTGTTCTGGTCACCTACTCATAAAAAAACTAATAAAAGTATTTAGTCTGGTCATCCTAATGAATATTAAATTATCATTGTTTCAATTTTAATTGAATTTAGCTCAGTAACATGTTACAATTTACCATAATCCATGAAGCTCTGTATATTTATCTGCCAGTTAAATATCCTGTGTCGGGAATGATTATGATATTAATATAAGTTTTTAATGTGTTTATCTATTATATTTTAATTTTATGAAAATATGTTAGAATATATATTTAATATATTTACGCACAAGCGTGAATAGATATGAATATTCATATATATTTACAATTTTAAAATAATAATAATTGTGTTTATATATATAAGAGTTTTATAAGAGATATTAATAATAAAAAATGTATTTATTTTTTTAACAGATATAAATAAATTAAATTAATAATAGTATTTTAGAAATGTTTAAACCTTTATATAGTGTTTATAAGTGACTCGACTAGGTAAAATTTTAATATTAAATGTGAAAATTTTATCTACGTAATATTAATGCAGGGTTTTTAAATTTTAACTCTACTATAAATTTGAATCAGAATATATATTTTTATTCTAGTTTAATTTGGATGGAAATATATACAATAAACATAAATTGTCTATTAGTCTGTTTTATGGATTAAAAAATATTTATTTTAATAAAAAATATTTTCAATATGTATTCAAAAATAATTATTGTAAGAATTATTAATTTTAATTGAATCAAAATATATATTAATATTGTCGAATAGTTTAAAGCGTGATCTGTAAAAATTATGTCTTCAATTGGAATGTTCGGGTCTTATTTGATAACCACAATGAAATAAATAATGATTAAGTATTCCTAATTAATTATTTATTTTTTATTAGTTAAAAAGCAATAATCCAGTAGCATTATACAATAAAAATAATCCATATAATGTTGCTGCAAGATATTTGTTTGTGTGATAAAACTTTATTTATAATATATAATTAGTAATTTGTTATAAACCTAATTTAACAACTAATGATGTAATAGTAAATTGACTTTTAAGGTTCAATTGAAATTATTAAATATTTTAATAAATGTTAAATGTTGGTATCATAAATATAGTAAATTACCTTAATTTGAATATGCCATGACATTTACTCATAACACATTTGAATGCTTTCGTTCATGCCAATAAAAAATAAATAATTTGATATTAACATCCATTTGTAGAAATATCCAAAATTGAAAAAAAAAATAAAAATTGATTGGAACATGTAAAATCAAAACTATTTGTAATTTGTCAATTGAACTGTTTAATTTAAACAACGCATTTCTTGCTGATAAAAAAAACAACCAATATAATCAACTTAATTATATTCGATATGAAACTAGTGCTCTGCAAACAAAATGTTTCTATGTAATAGTAGTGTATAATTTAAATTCCATATAACTTTTAAATATCCAATCTTAATGATGATTTCATAATCACAGTTCTATCATGGGAAATTTAAATAGAAAATGTTACTGATAGTCCATTTATCTGGTGAGATAAAAAAAAAAATGATTTTAACATGATATAATTCATGTTTGTGGAGAAGGAAGTTGAACTTGAAAGTAATATTGATGGATAAGGATCCTATTGTCATTTTGTTATATTTGAATGGTGATGTTTTGGTCTTTCTACTAAGAGGGAGATTTTTTCGATATGTTTGGACTAATAAAACAAACTAATAGGAACAATGAAAAATATATTATTTTGTGTACCCATATTTTTCTTTTTACATGCCTAGTTTATTTAAATTTTCATTTTGTATTTATATATTTTTGAAATTCCAAAATCTTTACTTTTTGTATTACCGGCATCTCAACTCCAGCTTTGGTCATTATTTTTTAACAAATATATTGTTAGAGATTAAACTTTTGAAGATATTAAAGTTAACTAACTGTTTTAGTAAGTATTTAGTGTTTTTTCAACGTATTTAAACAAAAGCGAGTGTTTATTATAAATCAATCCAGAGATAATATAAAATCAATCTTTCAAATTTGCTATAATACATATTTTAACACCTCTAAAACAAATATAAAGATAAATTTATACTGTTTTAAGAAATCAATTTTATATTAAAGGTATAGTTACATATAAGTAGAATTTTGTAGTAAACTTAGAACATAAACCTACTACCAATTTGTCACATTTTCTACTCGCAAATAAAAAATATTCACTTATTAAACTCATTAAAATGTTTCCCAATTCCATTCAAATTCATTAAAATCAGTTTTATTCAGCTTATCAAAGTCATAACCTAATCATCAAACCATAAAATTGAGTTTAAAACCACAAAAAATCTACAAATTCGGTACTTTAAAAAGGATAAGACTGTATTAAAGATTTAAAAAGGATAAGACTGTATTAAAGATATTTAGAATAGAAAGAAAGGGTCGTGGAATAAAATAGGGAGAATAATTAAATTTAGTGTTTATATTATATTCTGAATACAAGAAAAAGAAAGTCATTTTCAAGTTCTAAAGGAAATATCTACTTAGTTCACTTTCGTTTTTTTTTTTTCTACTCTTGACTTAGCCAATTAAAAAAACTCAACAAAAGACTCCAAATAATTTTTTACTAGTTACATCTCTCATTCAAACACGTATACAGTATAAACATGTCATAAAATAAATTTGACTACCACTCGCTAATTATTTTACACATTCATATTAACAAACGTGAAAAATAGGTCTTTACAATATATGTTATTTATGATCATGGGTATGATTATGAAAAAAAATATATATATAGAATATCTTTTTTTTATTTGAAAAAATACAATGTAATTGTTTATTTAATTTAACTAACTTATTTAATTGAGTTTGGAAAATAAAATAGAATGTATCTATAACACATATGAAATGTATTTTTAATTATTTTGTATTAAAATAAAATGTAATTAAATATTATAAATATTGCATAATCAATTGTCTTGTTTTATTAATTTGTATGTTTTAGAACGTTGTTATTACATATAACCTTTTATTATGAATATTACTTTTGATTGAATAAACTATTTTAATTCTTTATCCTTTAATACTTTTATATATGGGGTTTGGGTTAAGTCAAATGTTACCATAGGTGAACATGGCTCTCATAAGTAAAAAATGCTTAAAGGAAGAAAATTATGTTCCATTTATCTTATTCTATAAAATACTTTGATTATATGTGACACATATATTATTTATTTATTTTAGTTTTAATAATTATTTTGAAGTTTATTTATAATATGAAGAATTTATAAATGTCATCTTAGTATTTAAAAATATTTTAATGAAAGCCTTATATATATTTTTTCATGAGTTTCATTCACAGACATAATATATGTTTTACCTTTCATTATTCTATTTTAGTATTTATTAGAAAGAGACGGAGTAGAGAGTGTATATTAATATTAATTATGGTATACTCTTCACGCTTTCCTTGCTTATCTTTCTTGCATTGCTTCATTTGCCATGTGATATATAATATACCATATTACGTCTTTATGACATGTTAGGTTAATTTTTTCAATAATTTTGCATCTCAGATTATAGGTGTACGCAATCGCATTGCCACGTTCCTCAAATTTTTCACTAATCGACAGAATAATATTTGGACTACGAGACTAGTTTAGAAAATTCAAACCTAATTATTTTCAATCCTATTTGGTGAGACATCATGGGGTGATTTTCAGTTTGACTACCTTATTTTTAATTTTAAAACAAAAATTTATTCATATTTTTGAGATAAAAAAATTATATTTATTCTCATTCCTGGATATTAGCTGATATAATTTTTTTCATCTTTATCTTTATTGAGAATGGGTATATCTCACTCATATTTTTATTTCTACTGTTTTAAATGTTAATTAAATAATATTTTATAAAAAAACACCGTAAATAAAATATCGATATTATCAAATATTAAATATCAAAATGAGATATCAAATATAAAAATAAAAAAAATCATTATAATTATATAAATATTAAATAAAAATATTAAATAATAACAATAATTAGTTAAAAGTAAAATAATTATAAAAAATAAAAATTTATCAAATATATTATCTGTAAATAAGTTAAGAAACCAATAATAAAAAAAGTTAATATAATTTTTTTAAATAATTTAACAAATTAAAAATATTTTAATCATTTAAATTGGAGACGTGTATAAATATTTTAATAAGACACGTCAACCTCATTACGATTCATTTTAGATCTTTAAAGTACTGTTTATCTATTACTGAAAAAACAAAAAGTTTCTTATCCTTTTTATAATATTGAAAAAAAAATAATACCATAACAGTTGAAAAACCTATACATATTCATCTTCATATTTAAAAATCTAGTATTATTTATGTCTACACTCGTATTCAATCAATATATAAATTATTTATTAAAACCAGACAAGTTCCCAAAAAAATAGCTCATTTGACACCTCTATTTTCCTCACTTCATCAACTACATTTGGATTGTGAACAACCAACCATTAGATAAATTCTTTGGATTTTTTGTTTGTCTATTTGTTCAAACTGTGTGCAACAAATTAACTTTACTTTATTAGACCTTTTATGTTACTTTTCCTATATTATATGTATTTCACATCCCTTTTGCTTTTTCACATTGGTTAATTTGTTTTATATTCAGGTGAATTGACCCATGTGGATTCATAACTCAATAATACTCAACATTGAATACTTCTACAAAGCAATCTCCTAATTACACGTGATTACAAGTTCTGGAATCACTTGACTTTCTCGTTTAAAATATTCATAAACTCTTATGAAATCAATCATTCAATATTGTCAAACTTGGCTGAACAATAAAAAGATGAACTAATTTGTCATCTAAAATACATGAAAGGTATGAATCAAATAATGATAAGAGTTTCTAACCACTGTGGTACAAATTTATTTTTTTACTACTTATTCATTCAATAGTTATAATTTTAATTAACATTTGTTTTTCATCAACACTAAATATAATAAATTATTTGAAATTAATATTAAAACTTTCATTAGTACTAAATATAACTCACGAAATTCTAAACAGTGTCAGTTACGTCAACTGTCATGATTATTCAAATGTATTTCCTGTACCAGCCTTGCTACAATTCTACCACGACGAATAAAATATGCATATAATTAATATTTTTTTTTAAGAATATTCATCAGAATTTCATTTAAACTATTGTACATAGAAAATATCTGATTAAAAATGATAATATATTTCAACAGTTTTGTAAGGAAACGTCTTTTTTTCTAACATTCCGAAAATACAATGAATGGTCTTAATATAAAAAAAAAATATTTGCTAATAATAAAAGTATCATTAAAACAAGTGAAAACACGTGTATTTTGTTACTTAATATGAAAACAGTCATTACAATACGAAATAGCTAGTTCTACAATTGGAAATGAAATCAATAAAAAAAATATAATCAAATCGATTTTTATTTGAATATTTTTTTCTTCTATCAAAAGATTTAATTTAGATTTTAAATTCAAAATCAATAACTAAGCTAATTAGTTACTTATTATAAATTTAAAGTTAATTAGTGAAAGTGTTTTCATAATATATTTATATTTACATATAGGAACAAATGTATATTATTAGTTTTAATCATGAGATTATGTTATTTATTTATAAATAAACAAGTTAAAAAAATATTATATCTCTTTTTAATAATTTTCTATGTAAATTTATTTTAACAATTTTATAGTAACAATTGAATTCGGTTATAAAGTATAAATGTTGTTTGATTCAAATTTGGTGTGAAATTAAACTCTATTTCTATTTTTGATTTTAATAAATCTTAATAAAAAGATCAAACCTAGTCACGACCTTATAAACAATTACCTTAACATTATCATAATAAAGGTAAAATTACATAAAAGTTACATACAGAGAAGTAATTGTAATCATACAAAATGATATGAATTAATAAAAAATAATTTGTGAAAAAACATAAAGAATTAAAATGAAAAAGATGATTAAAATAGTATATTTAATGGTAGAAAAAGATTTTGAGTATAATTTTGAAAAAGAAACATAGGATAAGAAAAGGGAAAAAAGAGGGGACATAATAAAAGGAACATTATTGTATTGCCGTCCGGAAGAATGATTAAACTTGTAAATTCATTTTCTCTTGCATCTTCTGGATCAACCCTGTATCCATCACTAACTAATTGTAGATGCCACGTTTCACATCTACGAAGTTGAATAATAGTAATAATTGAAAAATATTCATTTTAATTACTTTTGCAATACACATGTTTATTTTGTATGAATAAATTCGAAGAGTAATAATTTTACACACTGCTATCAAGATATACGCGTTTCCAATTTTCAATGTGTGGATGGAGAATTCACACATCAAATATGGAATTATTTATTTAAATTTGTCGTTGTGGTTTTGATTTGTTCTTTGGATCCCAACCTTCGTATTCACCTCTCCCTTTCATCGCCAGAGAAATCAATCAAACTTTTTAAATCAAAATTAAAACTATATATATATTTTTTTATAAAAGAAATAAATTCAATCAATAATTAGCAGCTCTTGTTCCTGCACCCGTGGTTCCAACCTTTTTGTTCTCGAACCTCCCAAATCTTCTTCCTTCTCTTCAATTTTCGTCCGGTTTTCTCTTCTCGATCTGAAAAGATGCCGTTTTAAAAATTCGATTTTTGTTAGTGGGGTGGCGATTTTTCGATCTGGGTGTGTTGAGGGTGGAGTGAGGAATAGTGGGTTGTTGTTGATTTACGGAAGAGAGGGAGATGGAGAGAAAGAGAGGTGAAGGCAGTGATGGTAGTTGTGGGTGGAGCTGAGAGGATGGAGAGGGATCAATAATTTGGAATCAGTTTTTGGAAATAATGCTGTATCTGAAGCAGCCAAGAGTTCAGGATTCGAGTTTGGATTTTTTGGTTGTGGGCTTTTTGCATTGTGCTGATTCTGAATTTTGGTGATTTGTGTGGCTCTTTGCATGCCATTTGGTGGTTTCCCTGAGCCGGAGGCTCGGGGGATCTGAGTGTTACAGAGAAAGCCATGGCATCGTCAGAGAATGAACCTTGTCACTCTCCTTCTGCCTCTGACCAAACCCTTCCTCCTCCTCCTCCTCCTCCTGCCAATGTCTGTATACAGAAATTTAGGCTATATGAGACTCGATCGGTAATGTCCTCTTCTTCCTCTTTTCACTGTTTTGCAACTTCTGTTTTAGTTTGTTCTCTACTTGGGGATCTCTTTGATCTTGTCACGCGATTTGCTTGTTCTGTGTTGTGGTAAATAGAAAATATTCTGCCTTTGTGGATAAATTTAATCTTCACTATAGATCAAAAGTATAATCTATGCACTTGTTTCTGGTTCATATTCATTTATAGCGTTGTGTGTGTATGTGTATATGACACGTTTTAGCGGATTTATTACCTAGTTATGCATCATTGCCTCAAAGCTGGCTACTCGGCGTTTATTTTGAATTTTGGATGTTTTTAGTAGAGCCTTGACCGGCTAGTCATCCAATGTGTTGGATGCTTGCTTGATGATAGACTTCAGGTTATGTCTGTTTAGAACTTCCTTTCTTTTATTGTTTTGTGATATAAGAATTAGTTTGACCAAGCAGAAGAACATCTTTACTTGGTTGTCTCATTTTGGTGAAGTTCTAATCCTATTCCTACTTTAATATTCTTATGTGTATCAATTTTACCTATGTGAAATGGATGGGGGTGGAATATTTATGCCTTTGCATTTGAGCATCTTGTTGATGTTTCATGTTTCCTTTTTACCTTAAAGTGGGACATGTCATTTACCTTAAATTTGAAGTGGCTTGTCTCCTGCCTCACATTACATCATGCTTTAGACGCTTGGATGTATGAATTATCATCCCTGTATATATTTGGGAGATTCCATTTGAGGTTATAAAATTCGATGAGTTGCTGGAGTTGCAGTGTCTGTCCTGTCTTTCTTATATTTGAAATATTTAACTTCTGCATTTATTTTGTACCACAGAACTTTTACATGATAGGAAGGGACAAGAGCAGGACATATTGGAGAGTACTAAAGATTGACCGTCTTGATCCTTCTGAACTAAACTTACGTGAAGATTCCACCACATATACAGAAAGTGAATGTTCTGATCTTTTGAGACGGATACATGAGGGTAACAAGTCAACAGGTGGACTTAAATTTGTCACAACTTGTTACGGAATTGTAGGTATGTAAATCCTATTGTCTTGTCTATCTGCCTGTTGACCAATTATTAGTTATTATTATCTTCATATACTATTCTGGTTTTAGGGTTCATCAAATTCTTGGGACCTTACTACATGGTGCTTATCACAAAAAGAAGGCAAATTGGTGCAATCTGTGGTCATACTGTATATGCTGTCTCGAAGAGCGAGATGATTCCATTGCCATATTCGTCAGTTCGGTCTAACATCAATGATAAAAATGAAAACAGGTTACAATCTTGCATATTATATATTATAGCTCAAGTGGTGTAATCCGTGGTCATACATATGCTGTCTAGCTCATCATGGAAAACCTTATTTTGCTGACCCAACTGATGCTAAGCATCTATTTTGCATATCATATATTTATATGAATAGTTATCTGCTTCTTTTCATTTCAAATGCTGATATTTTCCAACTGTTTCCTTTAATTATGCAAAACAAGAAAAATACTGTTGTTTTGTTTAAGTTACTTGGTTTGAAATGGTCTTTCAGTTTCTATCCTTTTCCCAATTTTTAAATTATTTCACTTCTTCTTTGTTTATTAGCTTTTAAATTTAGTGGGAAATCTATTGTTAAAATCACATGATTACATTCCTCCTGTTTGACTCAAATATAAACGTTGCATGTTACTGATTGTTCGAGGAGAAACTAATTTTTACTAGGACTTTGTTTATGATATTTTATTATAATTTAGAAATGCTTTGGTTCCTATTATTCATTCCATCTTTGAATTCGAAAATAGATTGTTGGCATTATGTCAAAATTTTGTTGTTGTATGTGCTTTATTAGGTTCTTTTATTAATTATATTTTTCTTTGATTTTTTAGGTACAAGAGGCTCTTATGCATGCTTGACCTTACAAAGGACTTTTTTTTCAGCTACTCATATCACATCATGCGTAGTCTTCAGAGGAACATGTGTGATAATGAGACAGGCCATGTTCTTTATGAGACCATGTTTGTTTGGAATGAGTTCTTAACAAGGGGAATTAGGAATCACCTCCAAAATACTATTTGGACAGTTGCACTAGTTTATGGCTTTTTTAAACAGGTAAAGATAAGTTACACTCAGTTCCGTTGGATACTGTATTCATTGATTGATTAATCTTGTTAAGTATCTGGTTCCTGCTTAATGCAAGCTATTTTGTCATCCTGGTCTTTAATATCTGACATCTATCAGGATACACTCATGATATCTGGACGGGAGTTCATACTTACCCTAATTGCAAGACGATCACGTCATTATGCTGGCACTAGGTTTGTTAATTTCATCATATTTCCAGACACATTAAATCCATTGAATGGTTTTCGCTTGTGATTATATGCTGTGCAATTGGTATCCAGTTCTATAATTTGACTGTGTGCAACTTAGCTAGTCAGTTTATGAAGTGGCTCCTGTGATGATTATATTCTTGTGCTGATGATTTCATTCGTATACAGTTATACTCTGGTCATTTTTTCATTAGTTTTTAGTTGTTTTAAATTGTCGCTTTGTCTAGTTTGAATAATAAATGAGTGTACTATTGGGGATGTTGTATGGTATAATCTATCATTCACTTATGGTGGTTTGTGTCTCAGTTTTTCATTTGGGTAAAAGATGCTAAAATTATTAGGGAGCCTCTGTCCAAGTATTGCAGTGTGGGAGAGTGGGTTGGTCTTCCTGTGGGATCTTGATTGTGACTGTGGAATTTTCCTGAGGAAATTTAGACTTTGCACTGCTTTCTTTATATTTACAATTTTTTTGTTACCCACCACTGTAAGACTTGTTCTCCCTATAATCCCCCTCAAGTCCGTGGCCTAGCCCAGTTGTGACTTGCCATTAAAAAGAAAAGTAAGCTAGTTGACTAAACTAATATTGTTAGTATATAAAATGTTTGCTAGCATCATAAATTTGATCATGGGTAAAAATATGAAATGTGAGATTTTATGGCATGGTAAGGAAATATAAATTAGAAAGAAGCAGCAGAGTGCAAACAATAAAATCTTGAATTTTGAACAATAGATGATATGCTAGGAAGGATGGTTATGCATTTGCAATAATTGTGTGTACAATTTCATGGCTTCACTTGTATGATTATTATGTCCAGGTATTTGAGGCGAGGTGTTAATGAGAAAGGCAGAGTAGCTAATGATGTTGAGACAGAACAAATGGTCTTTGAGGATGTTCCAGAAGGTTTTCCCATCCAAATAAGCTCTATCATCCAGAACCGTGGTTCAATCCCCCTTTTCTGGTCACAGGAAACTTCAAAACTAAATATTAAACCAGATATTATATGTATGTTGTCCTCCCATTTCACCAATATTGTGATACTAGCAGACTTATCTTTCTCTTATATTCTCTTTGATGCGGAGTTATGCATATGTTTGCTAATGTAGTCACCTATTTTTCTCCAGTGTCAAAGAGGGATCAGAATTATCAAGCCACTAGACTTCACTTTGAAAACCTCGTCAAAAGATATGGGAATCCCATAATTATTTTGAATTTGATAAAGGTAATCTTCTTTTTCATTTTTCTTGTGGGGAAATGAATTCATTCACCCATCCCCCTCATTTATTACATGTCATCATCTAAACTCCCGAACATTAAATTTTCTTGTATCTTGGTTGTGTTGGCACAGATTGATGCTGTAATTGGCTGTCTTTTACATTTATATTTTAAAGATGATGTGGAATTTCTGTTGATACAGTGTACTGCCCTATGTTGATTTGTTAGAGAATATCTGCATTTAGAGGTAGAGAATGATGCATGATAGATTACAATGAATAATGTTATTTTTAAAGTTTTGTTCCCTTATTTTAGCTACCTCTTGTATTAAGTTTAGACTTTGTTGTTGTTCCCTTATTTAGTTAGGATCAGGAGGAGTCCAGTATTAGTAGAAATAGGACTATTGCATTGGTATTTAGTATGACATCGTGGTACACTTGGCAATTCAATATTGTATTATTTTTAGTTTGTATTCCCAACTTTTCTTCTCCTTACCTAGATGTTATAACTTCATATGTGTCATTTTTTGTAAAAAGAGTAGTGACTGATAAGTTTATTTTTTATAAATGATCAGACCCATGAGAAGAAGCCTCGCGAGTCCATACTTCGGGCAGAGTTTGCTAATGCTATAGATATCATTAATAAAGATTTATCTGAGGAGAACAGGCTTAGGTTCCTTCATTGGGATCTGCACAAACATTTTCAGAGGTTGGTTTTTATTATATATTTTCATTCTTTTTGTCAAATTACTATGTGTTTTGGGATTATTCTGATTTACCTTATATTTCACTTCCAGCAAAGCTACAAATGTCTTGCAGCTTCTCGGCAAAGTGGCAGCATATGCATTGACATTAACAGGTTTTTTCTATTGCCAAGCAACACCGGCATTGAGACTTGAAGAATCTCTAAATTGGCCAACTACAGAGTAAGTTTTTCTTTTGTTTCAAAAATCTTCAATTACCAATAAGATATCTTTAAATAATAACAACGATAAAACTTCAGGAAAGAATAAACCAAGCATATTAAATCAGTTAATGCTTAATGGACAGGAAATACCTAAATTTCCTCTACAGGCTTTTTTTTTTTACTCAATGTGGTTAAGTTTTGCTTGCAGAAATGTTAAGGCAACCTATTCACCTACTAGACTAGTCAATGATGACAACGAGGATGCTAATAATTTAGAAAGGAAACCAAGTGAAGGAAATAATGATGTCATTGAAACTCATTGTACCAAACCTCCGAAGTTGCAGACGGGGGTGCTCAGGACCAACTGTATTGACTGTTTGGATCGCACAAATGTTGCCCAATATGCATATGGGTTGGCTGCTCTTGGCCACCAGCTCCATGCTGTGGGAGTTATTGACCACCCAAAAATTGATCTTGATGATCCTGTAGCTGATGATTTAATGGGTTTTTATGAGCGGATGGGTGATACTCTTGCCCATCAGTATGGTGGTTCAGCAGCGCACAATAAGGTGATTGCACTCTGCTGATTGTTATAATTGCTTCAGTTTGCATATTCTAATGTAGCTTGGGAACTGATATTTTTGCTCCGTCGTTTTTTCTTTCTTTTTACCCTGCTGAATAGGATTTGTTTTTAATAAATATCATCATTGGGTTTAAACTTTCTGATGCCAAGGTAACCATCAAAATTGTTTAAGTGTTGTTTACAGTTCATAGCTTTCTAAAACTCGTAGCAAACGTTTGTAGAGTTAAACAAACAAACTCAAACTTTTTTGATTATGGTTAATTATTTATGAGTTGAGCCAAAACTTTTAAAAGCTTGACAGTAAGGGCTAATGAGTAGCTCGTTTATATATATTTATGTTTTATTGAGTTGTTAGTACACTTGTTTCAAAGTTTGGATTCTATTAGCTAATATTGAATTACGTTTGTGCAAAACACTAACTTCTTTTTTAATATATGAATCACTTTTGTGAGAAAAAATTTGATACATAATTTTTGTTAGTAGATTAGTATTAAAAAAACTTAGATGCTATATTAATAAAGTTGAAAAATAATTTAAAATTTTTTCATAACATTTGTAAATTATAAGTTATAAATAGCTAAACCGGCCAAACTCAAACTTAATATTTTTTTAACTAGACAAACTCAAACTTTTAATTAAACTTGATTGAATAAATGAGTCAAACTTGAGTTATTGATTTTTTCTACAAGCTAAGTTCAAGCTTCAAGAGCTCGGCTCAGCTCGTACATGTCCCTACTTGTTATAATTTTAGTTTTTTATAAGTAGCTATGTTAGCTTTTGTGTTGGTACTGTAAGAATGGACTGCTCCTTTATTGATTCCAAACATCATTTATGGAGAAAAGTGACAAATATGGCATTATGATTATCGGTAATTATCTAAAATAATATAGGATTTTAGAGTTGATTTTTCTTTATTGAGAATGTGTTCCTGATGGGCTGGTAAACCTTTAGATGATTATTCATTTCTTGCCTGTGCTATTCTATCTGATTAGCTGTTAAATTGGCTGAGTAACAGTGGTCATAAAGGTTTTCTGTCTTGTTATATCTTCGCTATACATTGGTATACCATTTTTTTACACTTTTGGATGGTCTTTTTTCTGTGTAGATTTTCTCTGAGAGGAGGGGTCAGTGGAGAGCTGCAACACAGTCTCAAGAGTTTTTTAGGACTCTTCAACGCTATTACAGCAATGCATACATGGATGCTATGAAACAGGATGCAATCAATGTGTATGTGCTACAGTCATGCATTTTCTTATCTTTTTCACATGCCAAGAAGTTATATTATTTCTAGTGTTTGGATTATAGCATGTCTGCTATCTGGTTTGTTTCTTTTCTGTTCTGTCAACAAGAGAGTTATTTTAAATGAGAAAAAGAATAACAGACATATTAGGAATCCTCCTCAGATATTGCAAAAGCAAAAACAAAACAGGGAAAAAGCAGAAGACTTTTCTAACCCCTCTGTATGCCTTTCTGCCCTCTGGCATTGTTGCAGCTTTTGTGATATTTTTAGTCGCAGTTTGCACTTTTGTGATATATTATACGTTTGTAATGATGCCTTCTTAATTTTCACTTAATCTCGTCTTCTAATCATAAGTTGATCATTCTATATACTGGGCGCAGGTTTCTGGGGCATTTTCAGCCACAACAGGGTAAGCCTGCTCTATGGGAGTTGGATTCAGATCAGCTCTATGATACAGCAAGACATGGAGAGGATGATGCAAGGTATTTGAATGTAATTTATGTAATGGAATGCCACCTGTTTCCTAACCTTGTTGAATTGGTCCTTGCTTGAAGATCTTGCTTTTGGGGTTTTTCTGTCAGGAACTTCCATAGTCCACCTTCTCCTTCCACAATTTTTATATCACTTTATGAAACAGACACACTTGTGGACACTCTGATAAAACAATCTAAAATAAAAGTTGATGCAGATTACAGAGGACTGGGTTTAAGGTGTTGCATTCATGAGATACAGGGAGGGAAGCACCAAAAAAAAGAAAAAATACTGGGAGAGGACAGGGTGGATAGCTAATAGAAGGAAAGATCTTAATTGGCCAGGGGATATGAAAGATAATTATTTGTTCAGAAAATCCGAGTTATCCCCTAACCCCCGTTACTACCTTCTATACCTGTTTTTGTAAACCTTAAGTTGTAACCAATCCTAAACCTTATAATACCTTTAAGTCTAATTGTCAGAACTAACCTGAATAACATGAGAGGGAAAGGCAAAATAAGGAAGGTTGCTACAGAAAATTTAATCATTATTGATCCCTATTGTCCTGTAATGGTTAGGAGACATCTTGAAAGTGTAGGCGTTTGTCTCCTACCAAATAGGCCAGAGGATAGCATAGACCACACACGAGCACACACTGTTTAACTCCCAATGCCGCAATTCCTGTCTGTAGAAAAACAGAGTATCATATGGTGACTCTTGATATTTTATTATTGAAGAACAATGCAATATATAGGTACTGGCCACACTGAAGATTGATCAGTCAAATCCTAAACTATCATAATTTAAAAACAGAATCACTAAAACAAGGATCTAAAATATTCAAATTGACTACGATGATAAACCTAATAAAGTGGTTTGTCAGATATTGAAAAACAGAACAGATAAATTACAATATGATTTGTCACATAGATTCTTCACGTGATTAGCAACAATTCAACAAACTTTATCATCAGAAAACTCCTCCAGCTCCAGGGAGGCTACTCCAAATAGATAAATTTTTAGCATAATTCCCTTGCAACAAATCTCTCGACTAGAAATAAATGATGAAACACTATGGTTTTAAATTTTGAATTTGAGAGGAATAGGACTACAGGGGTTGAAGACAAGTTGCAGAAAAGTGGTGAGGCTAGAGAGTAACGAAATCATTGATCCTCCAACCAAAGTCGTCTGTTGCACAGAAGATTGATAAAATCACATTTACTTCTTTATGCTTCTCTCACCTAATATGCACTTTAGGTCTGCCCCAGTAATCAATTTGGTGGTATTTCATGATCATTTAGGCTTGCTGTGAATATAATCATAACTTGAAGCATGTGCATTGAAAATGCCAGTCTATGTAGCTAATATGGTAACTGTGAAATGGGTTTTTTAGGTCATTTATCAAAAGGTCCTACTCAGATGGGAACATTCTTCATGAAAGTTCTACACCAATGTCAACCCCAAATGCCAGGCACGTAAAATTCCCAAGCCAATGCTTGTCAGACCGATTAGAAGATGGAGGGAAGGATCTTTGTGAGTCATCACCCGAAATATCTACTACTGAGAGTGACATCTCATTTTCAAGGTTTGTGTCCTGTATTAAGCTATACAATATGAAATAGATAATTAGTATCCCATTTTATGCAGTCTCTTTTCTTCTGTCTCTCTTAGTTTAATCTAGAATTTTTTATATCTTTGCACAAAAAGACTCTGTATAAGAAATTTTAGATAATAAATGTTTTCTAAAAGATGTGAAAAGTTATTCTATCTGAGATAAGGGCTGTATTTGTATGTAGAAATGCCCTGTTACAGTGTGTAGATTTGTAATCTAAAGTGTTGAGTGAGCTCTTATGTGCTAATGGAACTTGCGTTACCTGCTTGCATGATTGTGTGTTCTGCCATTTACTTCTTCATTTTCTCCATTTGAGCCCGTATGTGTATAATAGATAATTGATTTTGTTTGTATAGATACACTCCCACAATGCCTCGGAGACATCTCTTTGGAGATATGCAAAGAGAGCGTTGCGTTGAAAGTGATCATATTTACTATTCTGATCACGGAGATTCCTTCAGCTGCTCCAACTTTGTTGATCTGGATTGGCTATCTTCTTCGGCAAATTCATGTGAAGAAGAGCCATTTGAGAGGTAACACCTTTTATAGGAACTGAATTTGCTATGCAATTAATTGGTAAATATCACTGTCTTGGTTATACCCTGTTCTTTTTTTCTGAAGGTCTTCAAAATGTGTCTGTGTTTCTCTCCTTGTTTCTGGTGTGTTACACATTTGCTTTACCCGAAAATGATTTTGTTTAGTCTAAAGAAAATTTATATTGAATGCAGATCGTCAATCACTAACTCTCCAATTGCTGGAGTTTCTTCCGAAAATGTTGTCAACGGAATAATGGTAGGAGAAGCAACTACCTCCACAAGTGATTGGGGGGCTTCCAGCCTAAAGGTAACACCCCTTCTGATATAGCATGATATCATTCTCTCAACTCACCAAAATTTAGCCTAATAAGTTCTATTTAAGTAATTTCTAGTCAATGTGAGATTAAACATCACCCTTAAGGGTGCAATTAAGGCAGCTCCCAAAAGAAGTCACAACTAAGTAAGCTTGGGGTGACAACAATTAAGACGGATTTCACATTCACAACTTCCTCTTTCCTATAGATTCATTGTACTTTAATACCAGTGAACACGATGTAGTTAATATATTGAATACTCTAGTTGTACATTATAGTTTTCGTTCACATGATGCAGTATGTAGTTTTTTGGCATGAGTATGGACCTCATTGTTTTGGTAGAAAAAACAGTTTAGGCTATTCTTGGACTACATTATGTCAGTCAAAACTTCCAATAAGTGTATTTGCTTAAATTACTTGGTCTTTATTTCTGAATTCAGCCACTAAATTCTATGTAAAATTCTCAGGGAAGAGCGCAAACTCAATCCGAATTATCGTATGGTGGTAATTCACAATCCAACACAGCAGAGGAATTTCCAGATACTTTTGTACAATGGGTTACTTATGGACAGACACTTTGCCATTGAACTTTGCACATGATATCTTGCACTAATATATAATTGACATTTTTTTTGCTTGGTCTAAACATGCTGATTAGAAGAGACTAGAGAGAAGGAACCGGGTAAAGAACAGAACCAGGCATTTGGGTAGGCTTTCTGTGTATGTGGTGCTAATCTAAGAAGAATCCTGGTGCCAGTGTCGGCATCAATTCTGTTGTCAAAATCTCAATCCAACCCTCGAGGCATAGTAGAAAAAAAGAAAATAGTGCATAGCAAGTGCTTGTAAAATTCTTCGGTCGTTTCCTTTATGTTGTTGCCTTCTTGGAGTTCAATATTTTCAATTTTCTTTGAGCAGTTATAGTAGGTGCACTTTTTTGTAAATATTATTACCCTGCTTGTGGGAGTTTTACTTTTAGAATTGTAGATAATTGATTCTTTTTAAGTAAACTTTGCTTGATGTAAGGTGGTGGATTCTGCATTGAAGAAGCTGAATAAGTGATTCACCAATTTTAGCTTTTGATATATTTTAAAATGTTCTACTTATTAGGTCAGAAAAGAAAAGGTTTGTTTAACTGTGGAGTATAATTACTCCAATGGTAGATGGTTGTTGCCCATGTGTGGGGATGGAGACATAATACAGAGATTTCATTGACCACGTTGCCATGCTTGCATGGCTCATCACTTACAAGTTCTGTCATGTTGCATGTCTTGTGTTTGGACAACCTCAACGGTACCACTACACTTAGCGTTTGATCTAGGAAAAGATGTTACCAAAATCTTTAGTGTTGTTTTAAGCAACTTTATATATGGCAATGAAAGTTGCTTGAAAAAAGTTGAGTTGCTTATACAACTTGCTTACAAATAAAAAAAATTATCTTGATGGATAGTTTCATAATCAAGTCTAAACAAAAAAATAATAATAATGAATTGTTTAATTTTTTTTGAACAAAATGGATTGAATTGTTTGAAGATAATACGACATTGTAGGAGTCGGGTTTAAACCTTTAATTTTAATGTTAACAAACAATTGAGTATGTTTAAGGCATTGCATTAGACAATAGGTTTGCTAGTCATCATATTATTGTTTGAGTATATACGAACAAATGATGAAAGTTGCATGATTTCGTATAATAGGCCTTTGTAAACATATCATGCTTTGCTATTCATCGTATTATTTTTTAGTATATTTCCAACTAGAGCAAAGGAAAGAAGTCAATGCGATAGAATACATAAGAGCGATCATCTCCATTAGCAACATCTCACTGCCTTTTGCTTCCTGCACCCCACCATTGCTAACTGTACCCTACTACTAGCAGAAAAAGATTAAAATACTCTTTCTCACTGCATCACTCCACCGTTGCCACTACCACTGCTGTTACCTGTAGAAGAAGAGAGAGAACACATTAAAAAAAAGCTCATTCTAAAAAGTTTGTTCAAGAAAAACTTATTCTGAAAGGTATATACGTTTCAAAAAACTTGTTTTGAAAATCTTGTCGCGAAAACTTGTTCTCAAAAGTATTTTATATATTCTAAAAATTTTGTTCTGAAAATTTTGTTATGTAAATTCTATTTTAAAAATTATGTTACAAAAATCTTGTTCTAGAAATTCTGTAAAGCGTGTTCAAAAAATTTATATAACAAGTAATTCCAAAGTCGGTTTAAAGAAGGATAAAATGATCATTTTTAAAATTGCGAGTTATTTGACATACTGAAAATGTGAAACGTTCAAACTACTCACATCCAGTTTTACTCCTATAAAATAAAATCTAAACTCTCAACAAACTATCTTTATTCTTTACATTTTAGACTTTATTATTATTATTATTATTATTATCATTATTATTATTATTATTATTATTATATATTAAAAGATATTTTTATTTATAGACAACAGTTGTTTGTACAAGTAATTTAGAATTTCTTAAAACAAACCTTCTTTAATGATAAAGTTGCTTGAAGCAACTCTTAAGTATTTTGGAAGCATCTCCTACTAAAAATGGTCTAAGTTCAACATGGCAGAAGTAATTGACTAATCAAATTGTTTATTCTATAAATATTTGAGAAGTATCTCCCAAGACATTTCCACCGTATTTTCAACAACTACTTTTACAAGGTATCTATTTGAAGAGCAGCATGTGAAAATTAACTAAAGCAGTCTGCCATTCTAAAAATTACCTTCAGAGAAAACTTGAATTATATTATCGTATTCATTTCATTGTAAACATTCATTCAATCATCCTTTCTATATCTTAAATGAGTTGAAGCCTCAACAAACTTGGGGAAAATAATTAATTTATTGCTTAAAGACAAAATTAAAACAATCGGAGATTAAATAAATTATATCAGTGATTATGGATTAACCACAAACTTAACATTATTTCTTATTTAGAGACAAAATAGTATAAAAACATATAAAGATCTCTTTTTTTGTAGAACAAGGTTGATAAGATAACATTAGACATACCATTTCCAGTGCAAAAAATGTTCAAAAACACAATTGATAACTTTTAAAGATTAATTAGAATACTTTTAAAATTATAATTCTCTTTAGAGAGGTCTAAAGGAAATCACATGCAATAAAAATTTCTTTTAGTTTAAAAACTAACAAAGGGACAAATCTGGTTAAACTCAGACCTTCGCTCCCTGTAAGCTAAATAGAAGAATAACTGGAGTCGTATTTTAAAACATACACACTAACCTTTACCGCTATCATAAGAATCGAGTTCAAATTTGGCACTGTCCATCCATATAAGTGAACCTACTCCGGAACTACTAACATGTATTTCATGTAGGATCACACCCTCTCCGATCTAACCAGTGAAGAGAACAGACAATATGCAAAATAAGTAAAGCGTTGCAAAACAAATTAATTTACTTGTCCACTAATTCTCAAATTTAAGTATCCAGGGGAAAATTGTAAATAAGATATTGCACCAACTGGTCTCGTACTCGCGTATATCCTTCAGGAAAGAAAATTCGCAGTCTAACCCTAGAAAAATCAACTAAGAATAGGGAAGATGCGGGTAATGTGCTCCAATGGTACACTGTCTGCAGCATTTTTCTTCAAAGCTGGGTCATTAAATTCATTTCTGGGAAGGACAATGAGTTGACCCCTGCCTTGGCTTTTCTCAATAACCCAACCACTGTTGGCTACTTGGTGCTCAAGGAATTTGTCCAAGGATAAACCTTCGATGTTAATAGCCTATGAAATTTTAACACAATAAATTATCATATATTTCGAAGTAATATGAGAAACTAGCTTCCTGTCTGTCAGGTAAGTGTAAGTCAAGAAATCAACATAGTTTACAGAACCAACCGCTACTAAAAGAATCCACAATACCAGTAAATGGCTTGACTCAAATGTTTCTCACAAACAGTGAGAAAAATGCAAATAACAAGTTGTCAATGTTTCCAAAAAGAACCATTTAACATCTAAAGAATAAATAGAGGATCATAGCTGACTTCGGAAGTGTTGCATTCTTATGGTACGAGTCACAATAAACACCAGTTCAACAAGCAATTAGGGAATAAAAAGAAAGGATTTTGGGCTAGTGGATACTAGCTTAGCTAGGGATGAAACACTATTCCAGTATGTAATGAGAAAATGCTTGAAGTGGGCAAAACAATAAAATATACCTCAGCAAGAACATTTTTAGGGATCTTTTGGTAAGTCAAGGAAAGGACATGGACTGCATATCCCTGGATTGCCTGCTCAAACCCTGCAATCAAATTCAAATTAAGCTTCTGTATAAGCATGAATTAATGGGGAAAAACGAAGCCCTTAAGCTCAATCAATGTCAATGCCAAACCATTAAGCCCTCGTTAAGCTTAATTTGGTCGGAGGGGAAGGATTAGAAATAGGATGACAGATTTAATTGGGTTTGTTTGGTACAATTAAAAGTTATCGGGTTCCACCACAAATCTCCATTCTATTTCTCACATATTCATCTCTCTATCTGATTTATTCACTAACTCTTCAACTAAACACCTTTAATTTTCATTCCATTTCTCACCTATTTCACTAACCTTTTTATTTTCGTCTACTCTATTTTTCTCCTCTCTACCAAATGAACCCTAGGTGAAAATCCCAGTTGTTTCCTGATAAGCCATATTATTGGCACTACAAGACAGAGTGGCAGAACATTACAAAGAGTGCATTAGTTCAAAAATGGTGAAGAGATGACAACATTCAGTAAAAATATACACTGTATAACATGTAAGGCTAGTCCTATAATAGATGCTCAATAATTTCATGGCAAGGGGTGATGAGGCTTCCAAATGACAGGGTCCAATTAAACAGATAGAGCATGACGAAATAAAGTAGCAACAAGGCATTCATATTTTTGAAATTTGAAATCTATTGGTTAAATTATTCAAATTTCATTAGGCATTATATCTAATTATCATTTCATAAATTAAAAATATAAAACAACCTGGCACAGCTTCAACTATATGACGACTTTTTGCTGCTTCCTCCCAGAACTGCCGAAATCTTCCTGTCTGAAGGGGCATATATTAATTTTTAATTTTAAATGCCTAGTTAGTGCTCAAACAAATAAAGCCAAATGCTTACCTCCAAATAATGAGACAGAACAATCAAAGTCTTGAACTGCTCCTCCATTTGCTAAGATTCATAAAAAAATAACAAGAAAAAAAAAAAAAAAAAAAAAAAAAAAAAAAAAAAAAAAAAAAAATCAATTGCCGTACAGTGCAAAAACAAGGAAACGGTATCAATAATGATATGGTTAGGCTGAATGCTAAACTGGTATTTAAAACCAAAACAAGACAAATTTAAGGTTGAAGTGGAACTTGAACAGACCTCCATTCTCGTTTTCTCTTTCAGTTCATTCATGGATTGTAACTAAACTTTCCTATAACTTTTGGATTAGCTACACTTGCATTAAATTTTGGGCTCTTGATTGGGTTCATATAGCTTCATTAAAATACCCTGTCTGCTTTCTTTTCTGTTGTTGAAGTCATACAACTCAAGAGTTGGCAATTTGAAACAAAAATCAAAAGAATAATTGAGGAAGTGTTTGGCTAATTTGGAGGATTGCTATCAAATGTTCAAAAATGATTTTGGTTGAGAAGGAATTGGCAAAATCAATATTCCAATGCTTATCACTTGGGACAACTTGGCATAGTTTAATTATTGTCATAACAAATCCCACATTCTAAATTCAACTGAGTAAAATTCATAAAATGCAGGTGATTGATCATTAACTATAGTCACTGAATTATTCAAAGATCTAGTTAATTGTGAATGAAAGCAAGACAGAATACTAGAAAGAAAAGAATCATACCACACGTTCTGGAATTAAAAAGAGACAGAGGCTAAAATCTGGAGCCGGCATTGCCATAAGAGCCTGTTCAAAGGTAAAAAAAATAAAAAAAAATAAAAAATCGATTAACAAACATTCGAACACGTGATGACATTCACAATCCAACCAATTGCTTGCAGTCAGTTTAAAAACAAAAGTCACAGCCAATAAGCAGACCTTAACCAATATGCGGGCCACAATCTGGGAACTCATTTTCTCTGGTTCAAACTGCAGCAATCGATAATCAAACTCTTATCAGCAACTTATTACTAATCAATTGACAATTTCCATTGAGATGAAAAGAGGTGAAATACCTGGTAAAGGCGAAGAAGGCAGAGATTGGCGTCCAGGCTGTATGTTTGCGATGAAACCTAGCAAGAGAAGGAAATTGTTGGTGGTTGGAAACCTAGGGTTTGAAATTAGGAAAAGGCGGAAGAAGAAACGAAATGGATATAGAGAAAAGAGAGGGAGAAGGAACCTGGTCGTTGACATAGTTTTCAAGATCTGGAAGAATATCGGGATTGTATCGATTGAAGGCCACAAGCTGCTCCACTGTGTATGCTACCTTCGTTGCCTCTCTTTCTCTTCCCATCTTTCTCAGAAGCTCTGCAAAGCAAACCCTACTTCTTCTTGCTATGGAACCCTTCTCCTTTTATTAGCCTAAACAAGAGAAACAGATGAACCCTGGTCCTAATTATAAAAACTAGCCAAAATACCTAAAATACATAGTGTTTATTTTACAATTTTTTATTATATTAAAATATATAATTTTATTATTTTTAATAAGTAATTAATTTAAAAATAAAAAAACAATACAATATTCAATATATACATATAATGGTTAAAATAAAAATATATTATTAAATTATAAAAACATATTAAAATTAATTATGAAAATAACTTTGTCACAGATAATTTTTTTTATTGTATAGATGATTTTCTTATTGTGAATAGTTATTTGAATTTAAAAAGATAGTTACTTAAAAAGGTAAAAATGGTGTTGTTTACATGTTTCTCTTTATACATTGTAAAAATAATAAAATTATAAAAGAACAAAATTATATATATTTTAATATAATAAAAATGTAAACGCGTGAAAAAGATTAAGTTTGATAAAAATAAGGGGATTATTACGATGAATGATATAATATATTTTTTTGAATTTAAAAATATATACTAGAAACATAAATTAGAATTAATATAAATACTAAATTTTAATATATACGGTAAGAACATATAAGAAGAAATTTATTATTTAGTACTAACAAAAATACATGCATTCTTGTATATTTACATTTTCATTTTTATTAATTTTATAATTAATTAATTAAAAATAATAATATAATATAATATATAATGCATATAATGATTCAAACAAAAAATTATTATTAAATTATGAAAATATTTTTATTAAAAGTAATTATAAAATTATATATTATGTATTAAAATATTAGTTCCTTTAGTTTGTAATGTGTTTTTTTAATTTGAATTACTTTGAAAATTAAAAAGTATAAATTTATTATAAACAGTATTTATTTTCTTTCAAACTCTTAATTTTACTTTTTCCTGTATGCAATTATTATAAATAGAATTTATGGAACTTATACTTTTTATTGAACATTTATTCAAAATTTAGAGCAGATGTTATGAATTAAACTCATTGTGATGACAAGTACAAGTAATTCATTTAGTATGTTCTTTTACCCTTAGCATTAATTTGATTTACACTTTTTGTGTTTTAAAATATATTTATTAGTTTTAATTTCTTTAATCTCTCTTACCATTATGTTTTAATTATCATTACTTTTACTACTCATATAAAGACTCTCAAAATATTTCTTAGACTGTGAAAAAATTGAAGACATTAACATAGTTCCAGTTATTACTATGTAAAAGAATAATTAAAAGGCACTTGCAAAATGTAGGGATAAATCTTTTAATTTAGTTCTCTACTTCTCTAAGATGAAGTACAACTGCAACAATGTTTAAAAATTTAGAAGATTTGATATAAAGTTCCAGCCCGTCCATGTTTTTTTATTAAAAGGGCTTGAAAAATTTAGTTCAATCATCTCCCGGCTGTTTTCATCAGATACACTGAAATCAATGAGCTTTGCTACAATTTCAGCGCTTTCCTGCACATGTTGCATGTTATAAGGGTCAGTCCACAATTTATTCACAAGCTGCAGCCTCCTTTGTTTTCCAACTGGAGGAACTTCCCATTTTGCATAAAGTACTTCTCTCTCTTCTGCTGTAAGTTTGTTCACCTTCTTGGCTAGATACTCCCTTTCTTGCCTCAGAGCTCTGATGCTGCAGCATTTCACGATCAATCCAATAGCAAAAGATTAATACTATTCTCTGATCCTAATACAAAAAAAGCTATAGGCCATGCACTAAGAATTTCCACTATTAATTTTTTTTATCTGAAATAAGCCTTTTGCGAATGCATGTGATATAAACAAGACAACGTAAATGAACCTTTTTTACTTAGGGGATTACCTTGCAGAAACAGAGCTTGCAGGCTCATCACCTAGAAGTGCAGGACTAGCATTCCCAAGCTCAGCTAGATGCTGTTCCAACCAGGTCAATCTTCTAAGTTCAACTTCCATATATATCTGATCAGAAGGATCCCCGCCTAACAAAAGATAAAACTGTGTCCGATGCACTAGAGAAATGTGGCATAAATGCCATAACATGATAATTTGCTTTCTCTGTTGTTCGAACAGGATGTGCCATGGTAATGGAGATCGATCAGGAGTGTCGTATCCTACATTCAATGACTTGTTTGCTTCAAGCTCCAAAACCTAAATCCGTGCAGGGATGAAATGAAAGTATAACTATCAGAGGATTATTATACTATTAAGATTAATGAATTACTATGTTAAACTTAGATCCAACATAGGTTTAAGTACCGATAAATGCAAGAATGAGACAGTTTTTAAAAATATATGGAAGTTTAACAAAAGAGTCCTCTTTTTAATCTTATATTCTTTTTAGAATTGCGTTTTTTAGGATTTAATTATTGTAAATTTAGGTGTAAATATTAATATTTAGAATAGTCTTCTTTTATCATTTTTTTTTTTCAAGTCCAAATATAGTCATATGGAGCTATCAATAACAAAGTAAGGGAGTGCAAGAGGGAAAGGAGCACTATTTAAGCTCAAATTAAAGCCCAATTGGAAGAAACAAATATCAGCAAAGAATTGAGCTAAAAGAAGCATGTTCATATGAAGGCAAGAAAAGCATGTGAAAGCTAGGAAGACACCTCTCCAAGTTCGGTCAATAACGAGACATTCTAAACTTTTTAATTTTGAAATTCAAATATTCTCTCTTTTTTCTTCTTTTAACTTTCGACCAAACCTAGTATATTCTAGAACAGGTTCATATTTTTGGATGGCTAACACTGTAAATAAGTTATCTCACCACTTTGTACTTTATTTTTGAAGTATATGAGAATTAGAGAATTTGTGTAGCATTTATGAGAATGATCTTTTATTTGGAGCCTTTCTTATCTTGAACTTCTAAGAGTAGAGTAATGATTTTTCATTGAAGATGAAGATGTTTCAACCTCAAGTGGTGCATATCTCTTCTATTTTGTATTTAAGTTCTCGTTCTATCTTCTCATCTTTTTGTTATGTTTGCATTGTTGTCGCTAATAAAATTATTCGAAACTTCTTGTGTCATCACTTCCACAGTAAGAAGAGTGATGATATTCATATTTAAAGTTGAGTTTTATTACGCTTCTTAACATTCTTAAGCTTCATTGCATGTTTGATCTCTATCAAGTGCTGACATGGTTCAGTGCAAGAAATAATTTTACTTACATAACAAAATGAGCGATGCAGCACTCTAGTAGGTAGTGGAAATAAAATAATCTTACCTGGCAAACCAGAAGTTGCTTCTGGTAATGCAGTTTTGCTACTAGCTCTTTTAACTCGGTAACATAAACTCGGAAGCTCCGAATGTTCTCCTCCGCAGCATTCTTGAACATTTTTTGAATCTTCTTTACGTTGACTGATTTTGATTGTGTGGCTGGGCTTCCTTCCCGTGATAAAATAGAATCACAACTTTCGTCGTGCTTTCGCGGAGTATCTTTATTTAACTTAGCAAAAGTATCACTGCCAGTGACGCCAATGTTGTTTTCCGGTGCCCTGTTCTCAATTTCATGTTCCATAGTTTTACGCGAAGAGGAAAGAGGCGAGCAAGGAGCACGTATTATATGTTGCATGTGGGGACTGTTGCTTAAGGAGAAAGGAAGAATTTTCTTCCTTCTCAGCGGGGTCTTGTTCTCTGGAGTCTCCTCTGAACTAAAAGCAGAAACAAGCTTGTCTATAGATTTTTGAACATTCTCCAGTTTCCTTTCTAAAGATGCAATGGTGTTCCCTTGATTTTTCAACTGATTGATCTTTTCCATTAGGTCGGCCTTATCTGCAGCCACAATTTCTTCTGGAGTAGAGCTGGCAGCTACCAAGTCTTTTATTTCAGCTAATACTTTCGACATGGTTTCAGCAGTTTCTTTATCCCCAAGTTTGTGAGTTGCAAAGTCCTTGTGCAGAACTTCAAGGGCTCGATTTGCATCCTCACAGAGCTGCAGCTGCCGATTCTCAAGCTTTCGAATCTCACCGACCAGTATCGATGGATCAGGAGAAGCCAATAAATTCTTCAGCATCGCCTGCCTGCCTACTGCCTCTCTTCTTTCTGGTGTACATTTACCATTAGCCGATTCTTTCTCTTCAGGAAAAGAAAGACATCTGACAACTTGACTAGAGGGCCCATAATCGTTTGATCCCTGAAAAATTAGATAATTTGTTTCAGAAAATATATCAGGTTACACTAATGTGATATGACTATTAGAATACCTTTGGAACTTTATTCGCTCTTCTTTCCAGATCAAGTTGAGATTGTACAAGGTCTCTCTGTCGCCTCAGGTTTTCCATATCCCTCTCCATCTGCAAATTCGTGTTTATCAATTCAATTCATCACAAAAAAGTTTCTCTCTTACATAAAAACTCAAGAAAAGTCAGTTTTGTTACGAATTTATGTAAGAGAAAAGTTTCACGACTTCATGCAACGAGAAAAGCAGCCAACTGAAAGCCAGTTATGGAATGGGAAAGTTAAGCGCATTGAATGGATCACGAATATGAATATTGTAAGTGTTGGAATGTACAGCCATATAGAATGTTGACTACATGTTTGTTAACAAGAAAAGTTAAGACCGAAGAGAGAAGTTTGTACCTGCTGAATTTTCAACTCTTTTTCAACTAGCAATGACCTTAGACATGAATTTGAAGAAAGGTCAGGGCTTCGTAACTCCCCTTCAAGCCTGGCAATTTCCTTTTGCAATTGTCTAACTAGTGTCTTTTCTGAAACAACCTGTTAAAAATTATCACCATCTGTCTTAGTATCATACTTTTCTTTCCTAGTTAGAATGAAAGCATCTAATCGATGAATTGGCCACTTGAAATAAAAAGAAAATTGAATATCACGCAGTGAGCACATGGGAAAATAAGACCTTTAGAATTGTCACTAGAAATAAAATGCAATGTGTTTTTTACGAAAAATGTGCATAAATAACTTTTTTTTCAATAATTTAAAATACTTCTATCAAATAAATAATACCCTTTTGCTGCTAGTAAATTTTTGGTTGGATACTCTATGAACTAACTACCAGAAACCTAGGAGAGCAACCATTCAAATTACTAGTCAATAAGATTGAAAGATGTCAAACTTCTGCAAGCTTCAGTTTACAAACGAATATTCAGGAATTTTTTTTTATGTACTAATAATATAAGAACACGAGTAAAAAATATTTTCATACTAGTCTTCTGTCCAATTAAACAAATTATATTTAGACATTTAATCATACCATATTCACTCGGGCAGTATTAATGACTTCCTTTGCACTATTAGCAAATGTTAGTGTATTTCTTGTTTGCTCCACATGACTTAAGGAAGGACTTATGGTACATATAATCGCTGTTCGAGCATTCCCTCCTAGTGAAGACTGCAAAATTCGTGTCAATTTTGAGTCTCGATACGGTATGTGGCCACGTTTTCCGCCACTGCAAAACAAAAGAAAACTCCAAAAGCTGAATCAGACTTCTGTGTATTGACCATTGCCCTACAAGTCTTTATTTTACCACAATAATCAATGCCAATTTCAAATTAACTAATTTACACGGTTAACAATCTCTAGTCATCGAATGAAAAAAGATTACGAGAAAAACTGGGTTCCGAAAGTGGACTACTAATATACTTACGGAACCCAATTTATAGATGAAAGCGATCTTATTCCTTATAACTGTGGCAGGTGTTTCACCAACGAATCTGTGATTTGTCACAAGAAACCAACTTTGCTGTGAAATTTGGATAAACTACATAAATCTTGTTTTGAGGTTTTTTATTTTTTTTTTTAATTATGTAGTTATTGCGGAGCTCTTAAGAACATTCTTAATTTTAAAAAGTGTTTTTTCTTTAAGAAACAAACAAATAAGCATATTAGGATTTCTTGCTCTGCAGCTTAACTATCCTGGCCGCTAAAACTTTTACTTGTAAACTCTTCAGTAGAAGAACAAGCATTTGAATATTTAAAAAATCTACGGTTGTTGGACCTTAGCTTTCTGATGACTGATGCAAGTGTCAACAAACTTCTGTTGATATGGCTCCCTTCCTTCATTCTTGCTCCACATGTATTTGTTTGAGAAATGCGTTCACTTCCAGCAAGATCCACAAAATTCTGAGGTTATTATAATAATCACTCATCAGTATGGCTAGCCTGTTATCAAGAATATCATGTCACACTATGAAGACAAAACATACCAAACTGGCTATGTAAGACTTTACGTGACCTGAACTTTCACGAAGGCTGCTCTCTACAGTCTGAAATATTCGTACAACAATAGTGATTAAGAGAGCATTAAGCATAATGTCTTATCTCCAATCTCCGTATAAAGTAGCCAGAGAAAAGAAATCGAAAAATTAACAAAGCTGAAATACTGAAATAAGCTTACCAGCCTGATTATTTGATGTGATCTTGAGCTTTTATCATTTAAAGCAGTTTCCCCCACTTGCCTTTGCGCTGTAGATACAACATTTCATTAACAATAGTACTATGCCGAAAATCTAGGTGTAAAATGCTCACAACTTCTATATTTTCTACAACTCTTGATACATGGATTCTATACAAAGAGAACATCAGCAATAGTGAGACATAAAAGTATTAGTCAAATAACATGGTGATACTGTATGCTCTTGAGAAACCTATATATGTCTCACAACACAAACCACGCCGAATTTCTAAATTACCTTCACAGATGCCAATTAAATGCCTTAGATGCTGACCATCCTTAGCTACTTCTTCATTCAGCTTTTCCACGATAGTCCCTTTCTATACCCAAAGAAAAAATACACCTCAGGATTTGCTACAAATCAACGAAAAGCTAAAGCACTCGTTGACCAATTTCAGTCGGGCATTTATCTCTAAACTATACCTCAGGATCATCCAAGAGCCTAAGAGGACCAGATTCACGTTTTAGAAGGTCTATGACTGTCTCATTATAGATTTCCAAGGCAGAGATTCTCAAGATAAAATCCCTTTCTGGTGTCTGCAGAAATCGAAACGGAAAAAACGTTCATAATTACAAGCAGTTACCATTAAAATCCCGCAATTCGACTAACAGGATTCAAATCATGATTGGTCTTTTTCTACTCTCTACCGTATACTATGTGGAAGATTTTTGACATAGTTTGGTAGGTATCAACAGTTAACTAGTAACTCACATTCTTAATGTACTCGTAGATGTCCTTAATAGCACTTTCAGTGACGCCTCTCATCGTGAATGTCTTACCGCTGCTAGTCTGCCCATACGCAAAAATTGTGGCTGCGGGAATAGAGGAAACAGAGGAAATTGCTGAACGGATGCAAAACAGCCCTTAATCTGATATATATATATAGAGAGAGAGAGAGAGGGAGAGAGAAGTTCTAATATAAGCATTAGCGAAGAATAAATTACCATTGATTCCAGAAAGTGCTGATAAAGCAACATCTTTAGCTCCTTCTTCATAAACCTTCTGAGTTGAGCACGCAGGTGCAAAAACTTTATCTGTGACATAACACAATAAATAAGGTAAATATATTGTATAAAAGGAAAAAGAAACTTAACAGATACAAGTCCAATCGACCAAACATTGCTTTAAATGTGCTAGAGAGTCGTTTAAATTTACTAGCGTAAACCATATTTATTTTTATTACCTTTTATACAGAATTTAAGTTCATTAATTTCAATTTAGAAAGATGTCAGTTAATGAAAGGAAATTCAAACATCCATTTTTCTTGAAAAAAAAAAGTTGAACAAGGGTACCGAAGGTGTATGGTGTTGCAGGCCTCTCTTGATTTGGATTCTTGAACACAAGAGTATGCTCATCCAAACAGTCCCAAGCAATAAGATCATACATCGCTTGTTCCTTTCTATTGAGTGGCCTCATCCGAACCGTGACTCGGATTTTCTCCTCCCGAACTTTGGGGCCACCAGGCGTGCCTGAAGGATTCCTCTGCATCTTAGACAGCGGCGTTGCCACCGCCGCCGGTGTTCCCGTCATCGCACTCAGCCGTTAATTTCTGCAGATCAATCATCATCAGCAAAAAGAGCATTTTAAAATGCTTCATTTCTAAGAGAAAACAGCTGAGACAAAAAAGCATTATAAATAATAACTAGGCCGTATTCTTCCGAAATCGTTTAGCCTCTTTGCAGCTCACTGTGTTGGATGAGAACGGATAATAGTAACAGTAACGGAAATAGAAAGAAAACCGGATATCTAAGCTTCGTAGAAGTAGAAATTAAAAATCTGATTTCAAATTTCAAAATAAGCTACTATGCAAAGAACGACAGAAGACTAAGCTAAAACCTAGTACGCTATGAAGCTTCTAAAATTGCCGAATCAAGTAACAAGAACACATCCGGAAAAAACAAAATAACATTCCGGCTACTTCACAAGGGTGATTTGACATTTATGCTTCATAAGATATGTTACTAAAGCTTTTTCTTGATCTTTACACTGCACAACCAAGACATGTTTCTTAAAAAAGAAGATGATTCTTTGAGAAATAAAAGAGAAGAAGAACCTGCAAGTGAAGAAGGTGTGCACGGTGGCCGGAAATGGTGAACTCGGCGGCGGGAATAGTGAACGACGTAGTTCGGAGTTCCGAAATCAAACTCTGGAATCTCTTGAGATTTAGTTTTGGAAAGAGGAAACTGAAATTCAATGTCCCAGAGATAGTATGAGGTATAGTAACGGCTACTTCTATGGTGGCCTTTCCGTTGGGAGCGCGCATCGGCACGAGAAATAATAAAAACGGACGTTTTAAATTCTTGGTCCCACATCCTCCACTTTCACGGGCCTTCATAATGGGCTTCACGGCGTGGGCTTTGTTGGGCTTCTTGGGCCTCTCTCACTTCTTTCTGCACGACAAAAAAATAATAAAAAATGCTTTTGCATTTTCTTCATTAGCCATCATTTTGTTACGTTGAAATAGTGGGAAATTAGAATCGTGAAATAATCTTATGACCAAATAGAACTCTGTGATATAATTGATAATGAGCTGCATCTGACTTCTTTTAATTATGTATGTTTTTTATATGCTTCATTTAAAATTATATATACGGAACTATCCTTATTAAGAGCGTTGTTACAAAATTATTTTAATCTCAATTGAAAAATGTGTGGCGTAACATGGCTCGTCATTTGTCACGCCTTTCGTGACGATTGGTAATATCTTCGTCACTTTTTTCAAGTGCGTGGCACTACGGTTTATTTTTTTTTATATCAATGTCTTTTTCAAGATTTTAAGAATTTTGTCTACAATAATCCTAAAAATAAATAAATAATTTTCTTCGTTGAATCTATGTACATTTTTGAAAAAGAGCATTTATGTAATTCTTTTTGATAAAGATTACCTAGTGCCCTCGTGATCATGGTAGTAACTCTCGTACAATTCCTTATCAAGATGTGTGTCTGTCCCTCATGTTCCAATAATTCTTGCAATCTACTAATTAATAACGAGAATATCACTTTTAAGTTAAATAAATAGAGTAGTTATTTTTTTTCCACACAAAAATGATTCTATATTAATTAACCTGATTGTACTGAGTGTGCATCATTGCCCTGATTCCGATATGATTCGGTTTGAGGCATTCGACTTTTTCTTTTTCAACTTTCCAATTCATAATTAACTTTGGGGGAGTAGAAATAAACCAATGGCTACAGGTCCCATCTTATGGGCCTACATTTTTTAATGAAGAATATTAAAAACACAACATTGTTCCAAGCCGACCAACTTGTTGTACTAAATATTCTCCGATAATATTTATTTGTGTTCAAGGGTGTAAACTGAACATTTATTTTTATATTTTCTCTTTTACATGTTTTACCCATTTTTTTCAACTCTTTTCATTTTTTATTACATTTGTTTATTTTCATTATTTCTTGTTATTTTTTTTCAATCTAATACTCCAAAAACTTAGTATATGTAGTATATATAATATATAAATATTATATTATTATTCAACTATTTTTTAAAATCTATAAATACATAAAGCTTCCTGCAGATACATATTGCTTCCTACACTTAACAAATTTTTAATAAAGTAGTGGTATTTTGACACCACTATTCATCTCTGACAACATTTAACATTAATATATATTATTATTTTATTCATATATAATATTTTATTAATAAAATGTAGTGTCAGTTAGGAGTATAAGTGAATAGTGGTGTCAATCTATGGTAGCTAGATAGAGGTTTTGTGAAAACAGACTATTTAAGGTAATTGTTTGCTTTATGCACTTAAAAATTTCCAAAATATCAATAATGTCCTTGTTATTTTATATATTAAACAATTTTTTTTCTCACATTTACAAAAAATATCTCTTATATTTCTTTTAACAATAATAAAAATGATGTTGGATATTGTTAAGATATTTACACCAATTTAAAAAATTTAGTTTAACACATTATTTTTAAATATTTAGTTTTATGATAATTCAATGTTGCTTAAAAAAATATAGATATTTCTTAATATTTAATAGATTTTTTTATTATTTATCAAAAAAGTTTGGTAATGTTTATGAGAGAAGTTAACAGTATTTTACTTGATTGCACTTATTTAACTTGATTGCACTTATTTGTGTAGGTGACTCAGTATGAGAAAAAAAAATCATTTACTAATTAAATTTTAAAATAAAAGTAATGAGGAGATTGTTGAGATATTAAAAAGGAAAATGCTAGTTTGACACCACTATTCACTTATACTCCTAATTGACACTATATTTTATTAATAAAATATTATATATGAATAAAATAATAATATATATTAGTGTTAAATGGTGTCAAAATATCACCACCCCAATCATTTTTATGGGTTTCCTAATCATTCGAAAACTTTGTCAGTTTGTAAATTTGGAATAAACAAAAAAAAAGATTGATTAAGACAAGAGAAATTTCACTTTATCAAATTTGTGAAAAGATAAATTTAAATTTATTTATTTTTAATAGTTTTTTAAAGAGTTTTTGTTTTGTGAGAAATTTTCTAATTGAATTATATTCATGGAGTAATCACAACATTTTTATATAGGAGATAAACCAATATAATCAAGTTAGAAAATTTAACATTCAAAAATAATAATTATGATGTACAGTACGAAATTGTTATAATAATTGTAATATGTGATGTTTGTTTAAACATTGTTTTTGGTTGTTTATTGATAATACGAGAGTGATAAACTTGTTTGTTGGAGATGAAAATGGAGGTATGTATCAAGTTCATTTTTGCTTAAGTGAAACCTTTTTATTTTAGACAAATGTGTGACAATGTTATGTGACTCAAAGCGGCACAATTCCTGCTCAAACGAAAAATACTTCACAAAAGAATCTGACTTATTTTAACTTAAGTGATAATGACATTTTCTCAAAATGTTTAACTTAAGTAAAGATAACTATAAAAAAAATCAATTTCCACCAATTTTCATTAGAATGACTAGATTGTCGCTCAAGCATGAATTAGATAAAATTGTTGAGACTCTATATGCATCAGATAAAATTAGAAAAAAATAAATAATTATGTATTTTTGAGCCTGATGTGAGACTAAATAAAATCAAAAATTGGTATGCATAATCTACTCTCTCTCTATGAGACTGAATACAGTCAAATATTAATGTGAATTTTTTTGTCAACACTCGATTTTGTTCGGATAATTTTTTTAAATTAAAGTATGATGATAAAAATAATTTTTTTTAAAATAATAATAACATAAAAAATATTTATTAGTTTAAGTTTTCTTGAAAAATAATGATAACAATAAAAAACAAAATAAAAATAATAAATTTGAATTTTTCCATTAATAAAAATAAAAAATGATTTTTTCTAAAAAAAATAATAAAATAAATAATTAATAATAAAAAAACGAAAATAACAAAAATATCTTAATTTAAAACAACAACATCTGAAAATTAATAAATAAATAATAAATAAAAAATAATAAAAACAAATATAACAATAAAAATAACTGTTTCTATACTTGATTTGCAAGTTTTAAAATAAATATATAAAAAAAAACTGTTTTGCTTAAATAAATAAAAAAAATATATAGTAGTTTAGATTTGTCTGTTAATGTTTTAAATAAATAATTAAAAAAATATATAACGAAAAAAACAGAAAAAACGAAAAAGAGAGAGACTTTAATAAAAGGAAAAGAAACGGATACAGAGGGAATTGGGGGGTTTTTTGAAAAAAAAAAAACACACGAATTCTGGAGAGGAAAAGGGAGAGCAAAGAGAAGGAAGAAGAAAAAAGAGAGAAAGAAAAAACGGGAAGACTTAAGAAAGAAAAAGAGAAGAGGAAGAGAAAGGGAGAACACGTTAAAAATAGAGAAAAAATAGAGAAAAAATAGAGAAGATTGATTCTCCTGTCTTACTATCCACACTCAGTCTAAAACTGAGAAGCGAGAAGCAAGAAACTTTTTTGGAAGAACGCATGTACGATTTGTAAGGTTTAAATTTTCATATGCATCTTGAAGTTTGAATTTTGTAAATCATGTGTTCTTAATAAAAAAAGGAGGTCCTTTTGCTCTTTTATAACATTTTGTTTTTTTTCCTTGTTTATTAAATAATAAAAAATTCATCATCTTTCATCTTTCATACATTCTTCATCCATGTATGTTATGCTCCAAAAACTATTCCAAAACTGCCCCCACAAATAAAAAAAGTTACCAGGCATCATATCTAATTTTGCATTATCAAGAATTCATTCATTCATGTTCCATTTTTAGATGCATGATCCCTTAAAATTAAAGTATCAATTATATGTTGCATATAACTGTTGCATGTTATTTTTCAACACCATAATTGATATATGCTCCTTTAATTCCTTTTTTATAAAAATGAAGAAAATAAAAAATGTTGACATATTGTGTTTTTCTTTTCTTTAAAAAAAAACATTTTATTTAACTTCCAACTATCCGAATTTTGATTTGAAAAGTTATGATGACTCGACCGCACGCGTCTACGGTATCCAAATTTAAAGTTTTAACTTTGACTGGAATACCAAAAGACCGCATGCGTGTACGGTATCCAAATTTAAAGTTTTAACTTTGACTGGAATACCAAAAGACCGCACGCGTCTACGGTATCCAAATTTGAAGTTTACTCTAAAAAGAAATATTCAAAATAAAAAATATATATAATTTTCAAAATTAAAAATTATCAAACATTCTAACAAACAAGTATTTTAACCCTGATTTTTTATCCCTGATGGAAATACGTAGGAGCAATGTCAAACCTTGTCGGGCTCCCTAAAATAAAAAAAAATATTTTGTTTGTTTTAGCTTAATCTCTTTCTTGGAAAAATAAATATTTTTAAAAAATCACACTCAGGTTACTTATTTAATTAAAGGTACCGTCTTAGGACGGGCGTTGTGAACTTGCGTTATCCTGTTTTTGGTTTTCCATATCCTGTTTTTGGTTTTCCATAGTCTTCCGTTAATAAATTATGGTGACGACTCCTCTGTTAAAAATTTTTTAAAAATTATTTTGTTCGCCATCCCCGTCGTAACCGCGGTTGCGACAAGTTTATTAAGATGTGCGGATGATATTCATCCAAATATAATTTGCATTTGGTGTCATTATATATTAAAAAAAATTTAATAAATATTATTATTTAATATATCTCAAATATTATGATTCAATTGTTATTTATCAATCGATGATTGACAATTTTATTTTTATTTGTTTTTTTTAATTTAAAACTCAGTATTCAATTTTTCTAAGGTGGTAGATTTTAAAAATAAAACCACATCAATTTTTTCAACATCTTAACAAACTCAATTCTTTTGGATATCAAATCACCTACCCCTGGCCCAAACTTAGAATGTATGTATCCTACCATCCACATCAGCATGCTATCTTAAATGTGGAAAAAAATGTTTTACCTTTTGACTCAAGAATTCAAAAATTGTTCATTAATTGGTTTTAAAGAGTTTTAATATAAGGATAAATAATATGTTTTGGAACATTCCAATCTTTAAGAGAAACACAAAATGAATAGACTAAGAAGGGAGCAATTCTCAGCTTCAACTAACTACAATTTTTAATATAAAATAACAACACACAACACAGCATCACATAGTTTCAACGAAAACATACATTAAAATATAAAATATACTAAAAACTAAAATATTAAATTCCCTCAAGTATCGAAGTCAATCTTTATCCTTCTCAAATTCTAAATCATCTTTAAAAACAAAATCAATAACTTACTTCAACTCACCTCAACAGGCACCACAACCCAATTCCCAAACATTTTACTACATTTCCAAAGCTCAGATCTATCGCATTTGTTAAAAGGGCAAATTAATTATAAAAAATAAACTTTAGCTTAAACAAAACGAAATCATGAATTTCAAGAAGAACTAAAATGAAGAAATTAGACTAAATTAGGAATATATATCCAACCAATATCGCACTATTGAGAGATTTATATAAATGCAACAAAGACTCTACCCCATCTTCTTTTGTCAATTATGTTAGAGGAAATCAAAGTTTGATATCAAAAGAATTAATAGGGTTTTGGAATCCACTCTACCTGAAAATCAAAACTTCATATATTCTCGTATCAAAGTTTATGGGTAACTTTTGTTGATGTGACATATACTATCTGTAGGCCAGATGATGGGTTTGTTTATACCCAAAAGAGGATAATTTTGCATATAATTATCTAAGAAACATGAACTTGTTTGATATTTGATTTTTCACATTATGACTAAATAACTTTAAAATTTTTATTTCAAAATATAAGAACTAAAACTGATCGACAAAAAACAGTATAGTGATTAAAACCATAAACAAATGCATTGCAATATCAAAATCATATTTATACCCAGATTAAAGAAATTATACCACACTGTTATCTAGTAAAAGTTTAGATGTATAATAAATTTATTAATGGTATGATAATTATTTCAAAATATATATCAACAATTATACCAAATTAGATCAGAGTCTAAAACTAATAAATATATAATAACTAAACTCATCAAATATATTGAAAGAGAATATGAGGAAACATGGTTGACAGCTATATATGAGCAAACTCATTGCTAACTTGACTATGAAAGATAACAGCTTTTGGGTTGGTAACTATCAGTGCTACTACATTGCACATTTCATTTATGTTAGACATAACAAATCGATAAACCTTATCATGTTGTTACCTTTATATTAAAATTTATATTATTTTTATGTTACATTATGTTTCAATAAAAGATAATTAGTATTTATTATAGTTAATTTTATAAATAATAAAACTAATGAAATAAACTAGATTGGTAAGTGTAAAATTAATAACAAATTATATATATTAAAAATTGTTACATAAATAAAGACGAATCTTCTTTACTAATAGTTATAAATAAATATTTTTTATCAAATGTCATAATTTTGTAATTATATAATACTGGAAGATAATTATTATTTATTGTAGTTAGGTATTATAAACAATAAAATTAATAGAATGGATTATATTAATAAAGATAAAATTGATAAAAAATATGTAATAAAACAGTTATAAAGAGAAATATATTTCTAATTAAAGATTAAAGTTCCTAATCACTATTAGCATGTACTTATAACAAATAAATTATTCTACTAATACCTTCGTTAAAAAGAAATTAGGAGTTGATTAAGTTGAGCCATCCAAAGCAACTCCTACCAAAAGGGGATGAATAGTTTGTAATATGTTGTTTAGGGTTATGAACGACGCTTTGAGTGTAAGAAAAGTCATTTTGATTTGTGAGGAACCAACAATTAATGAAAAGCCATTTACATGAGATCTGAGTCCCCACAAAACCATCTAAGTACCCACTGATTTTCTTTATAACAATTCTTACTATAAATTACTAGATAGTGTTGGTCAACGACCCCACATGTTCTACATTATATAATCATCACACAATTCATAATTATTTTGGAATTTATGTTCCCTTTTAGTATGACGAATTTCTTACTCCCTCTTGCTTCAAATACACGTAGAAACATGTGCTCTTCTTTCAAGTACTTTTTCTTTTTCTATTTTTTTTTTAACTTTATCCAAAAGAATAAACCAGTTTTTGTTGTTACATTTATTTTGTATAATGTTATAAAAATATGAAACCGATTCGCAGAGACCAAATATATATTATCTGGCCAGATGGGGTTGGAATATATCTTTTTTCTACATAAGTCTTGGTTGGTGGAGGAGAAAATTTAAAGTAATGATAAGTCGTCCAAAGTTGATAATTAATTTTTAAAAATTTTAATTATTTATTTATGAATACTTTGTTGTTAAGAAATTTTATTATGAAAAACTAGTAACATTTGTTTTACAGCTTTTAATCAGCATTTATTTGTATGTCAGTTTAAGTTTGCATTGTTTTATAATTATGTACGATATTATAATCAAAAGGGATATTGAATTTGAGTTTGTGGAAAAGAGTATATTACACTTTAAGCTCCCAGAATGTGTATATATACAATTTTGATCTTTATGAAAAAAAATATTCTTAAATAATTTTTATTTCAACAGCATATCAACACTTAATTGACTTTAAATAATATAGGATAAAGAGTAAGATAAGTTATCACTTCCTAATAACATATCAAGCAACTTACGGGTTCTGATTCTCCGTATAGCATATTTTCTTAAAAAGAATCTTAGAGCTTAATTAAAAATAAGTGAGAGAATTTAAATAATAAAAAGGATGGTATACAATTTTGATAGTGGAGATATTTGCATTTAAAAAAGCTAAGTGAAATTCTTACCTTTTCTTTTTGTTAAATTTGACTGAAAGGGGCAAAGGTGCATATATTTCAATGGTGTTGTGGGTATAATAAATTAGTTTAGTTGAACTTCATAATCTTTGATGGTACTAATTTATCCATAACAGTTTGCTAATGGTAGATTTCGTAAAGAGATGAAAAGAAAAAAAATTAAGTTCATGTCAAAGTGGGAAATAAAAAAGTGAATTTTACACCTTTTTATTTCTACTTTTCATCTTTAGAAACGCACTTCCTCGTCATTTTTTCTTCTCCTTGCTTCCATACTTCACAAAAGTACCACGCAATTTGTAAATTAACTATGTTTGTGAATGACATTTTAAAAAATCAATTAATTTGTTAATTATTTTTCTACATGTATTATCCTTATTATCCTTGAGTTTGTGATTGATCGTCGATAATAGACTCTCTTTTCATAATAGTATTTTTAGTTATCCGTCTGACTAATGTCTGAACATATTATGAACACGTCTCCACTTTTTTTTTTTTTTTTTTTTTTTTGTTTTTTTT
>Ga0209700_100182_pt1 | contig 101216 bp, 62 predicted proteins | sample SiratroredBW_FD_187528 | JGI IMG/M metagenome (GOLD analysis project Ga0209700, IMG submission 187528) | Root nodule microbial communities of legume samples collected from California, USA - Siratro red BW (SPAdes) (version 2) | ecosystem: Host-associated > Plants > Roots > Nodule | place: USA...
CACCAGTAACCATAAAAAGCACACGACGAAACGATTATTAAACATGAACGAAGCACTCATACAAAAACCACCAACAATGTTTCATACCAACAACGGATGAGAGAACATACACAGTTTAGGGTACACAACACGGTAGGAAACACCACAATGACAGTGGTCTTGCGGCCGGAAAAATGAAGGCGAATCTGTGGGCAGAAGGAACGCGAATCTTGTTGTTTCGTCTGTTCTCTCTCCTTCAGAGGATGCGGGGTTAATGAGTGCAATGAGAAAATGAGATCTGCTTTTCCCTCTCAAATTATCCTGCATTTTCAGATGGGAAATGACAAAAGCAACCCTTTGCAAAAAGACAAACATGAACCACGTAAGCAGAAAAGAAGTTGGCTTTCTCTTTCTTTGCCACGCGGGATGACAATGCCACGTCGGAGTGTCAAATGGAGGTAAGAGAAAAACGAGTGTCAAAGTAACATTTTCCATATGTAAATATATATAGAAAAGAGGAGATATGTTATGGCTGTAATGCTGAAGATTGTCATATAAGTTTCTTCATTCATCTCTCGTACCTATTGTTAAAAAAGCTTTCTTGACATTGACATGTAAATATATAGTGGTATGTAAATGTAAATCAAGCTTGGTATTCAGAATATTGCTTTGTTTGTAAAGTATTATCGGTTGATGTATTGGTATGCTTAGCTAACAATCATTATTAACAATATAATTTTTCATTTTTTATTAGGTAGTTTGTTTTTATCTCAAAGACAACACAATCATGGACAAGAATTGGATGGTAGCACCTAGATCATCAACTAGGTATTTGAATGGATTGGAATTTTTTTTTTTAAATTTTGCATTTGAAAATACTGCTCAAGAAGATGAGGTTTTGTGCCCTTGTAAGGAGTGTAACAATCATTATTGGGGTAACTGAAAGAAAGTGCATGAGCATTTATTGTGCGTTGAACTTGATAGAAACTATACAAGGTGGGTTTTTCATGGAGAATGTGGCTCTTCAAAGAAGATATGTGATGATGAACGAGAGAAATTTAGTATGCGTAATGATTTGGATAATTTGTTGGAGGAAACCTTCATGTTCTTTAGTGGAATTTCTTTAGTTGTTGGCAAAGAGACTGAATGTAGCTCTTTAGGAAGAGTGAACAAGTATAGATCTTAAGTGTTTTTATGTCTATTATCTTTGTCTTGATTCATAAACTAAAAATGCATAATTTTCCTTACTGTTGCATAATTTTGTATTGATTATGCTCCATATTCAATTGATTAACTTTTTTGGACTCTAATTGGTTAATTCACTTTTGTTTAGTACGGTTAATTTAGTGGTCATATTGATTGGATTTTTCTGTAAAGATTCATTCTTGATTAATCAATTGACTGCTTTTGAGATTTAATAAATTGTGTTTACTATGTTTGTGATCTATTCAAAAACTATAATTGATTGATTCAACAAACTAATTGATTGCGATTTGCCTATAATAATATAAGATTGATTGATTATATCTGTGATTCTATTGATTATTTTTTTAGTTAAGATTGTTCAAGATTTTACATTCACTATTTTTTATCTTTAATTGATTACTGTGTTGAGGATTGCTTTTGACAAGTATATTTAAATGGATGGAATGTTGGATTTAATTAGCTAATTTTGTGTTGAACTGTACTGTGAGGAAATTTAATTGATTATTTCAGTGTTTCAATCGATTGAAACAATCAATTGAAAAAGAAACGTAAGGAACCCTTTCCCTAAAGCATGACCTTTCAGTTATCACTAATAGAAAAAACCCCTTTGAAAGACAACATACCATGGTGATTAAAACAAAACCGGTGTAAAGAGAAACGTGGTTTTATTTTTGAAATTTTATAAACACATATTATATTGGTTGTACGTGAACCGATGTAATAAGCAACATTCTACATCGGTTGTCTTTGCAATCGATGTAGAAAATGATTTGCCTAACCTAAAACAAAAAGAAATTAAAAATTTGACACTGCACATATTCCATCAGTTGATGGGGAAACCGATGAAATAAAGGTCACATTTTACATTGACTGTGAGACACAACCGATTAAAATGTGGGGCGTTTCAATGAATAGTGGTTTGGCGAATGGATATTACATCGATTATTATTGTTATTATTATTATTATTACTATTGTTATTATTATTATGCATATTAGTAAGTATAATATTAATATCACTAAAGTAATAATAATATTATTATTAATACTAATGATAATATTAATATCAATTACAATAATATTATTAATAATAATTCTAAAATAATAATAATAATAACAAATATAATATCAAAAGTAATATTAATAATAATATTAATAATATAATATTAATATTAATGTTATTCATAATAATTACAATAATAATAATAATATTATTAATCATATTAATAATAATAGTAATAATATTAATTATAATATAATAATAACAAAAATAAAATTATAAGAATAAAATTAAATAAAAAATTATTAATATTATTAATTATATAAATTAATAATAACAATAATAATAATAATAATAGTAATAATAATATTAGTAATAATATTGATAATTGATAAATGAAAATTGGACCCACATTTATATGGAAACTTGATATTGATACAACACTTAAACAAGGCAGATGCAAGTGTGGCCTATACATGTATAGAAACTTGATATTGGCAGGACCGAGGTGTAGCTTGGAGGGCCAAGGTGTAGCTTGAAGTGTCGAGGTGTGGCTTGGAGTGTCGAGATGTAGCTTGGACTGCCGAGGCCGGGGTGTCGCTTGGAGTGCTGAGGTGCTTGCACTGTGTTGTTCTGTATATTTTCTTTCATGTACTGATAATGTCTATTCTTTTTTATTAACACCATTTTAAATCACTTTTGATTGAGTTTTAATCCCATTAAATTCTAATATCCTTAGTTAATATTGATTTTTTTTTTCTGTCAGTTAAAACCTAATAAAGTGAATGAATATAGCATAAAGGGTGGACAGATTCAGATTCAGAAATTCAGAAACTACAGCATCCCAATAATGAAATAATTTTCCTGTATAAATTAAAATAATTTTGTATTTATAGAAGATATTACTGAAATATATAAAAAAAAGGATTGATTAATCATTTATTAGAGTGTTTAATACTTCAAATATTCCATCAAATTAAAGTAAGTTCTTTTTATATTTCATCATGAATATGTCTATTACATTTTTATATTTATAAACTATTAATAATTATATTTTATTTATTTATTTGTAGAATCAAAATGTTTGAAGACGATAGTATTTATAGTTATTTTTGACATACTTATTTGATTTAGATTTTTTTAAAGTAAAAATAGCTTTCATGTATATAATGTTTGAAATCACCATGAGATATTTATTATGCTTTTTTGTCATTTAAATTGTAATTAATACTTTATATTTTAATATTTATATTTGATGTTTATTTACTTTTATTTATATTTTTTTAACATTTTAAAATATTTATCTATTTATTATGGCATGGAAGAATGTGATAATTACACATTTTCCAAATATATGGATGAAGAGATTCAGCTGTCTTGAATGTTTCAAAATAAAAGGTAGTCCCCACTTGTATTCAAACTTAAAGTGTCCACGTATAGAGTAGAGGTGTGAAGTAGAGGTGTGAAGTGCCGACCTATAGAGTGTTTGCCGAGGTGTGGAGTGTGGAGGTGTTGCTTGGTTTTAAATCACTTTTAATTGAGTTTTAATCCCATTAAATTCTAATGACTTCACATTAACTCTGATTTTTTTCTGTCAGTTAAAACAGAATAAAATGAATGAATATAGTAGAAAGGATCGCCAGATTCAGAAACTGTAATAGCTGAAATAGAAATAGGAAATCATATTTTTTAAATTCATTCTTTTTTATTTCAGTTATCTAGAATAAAATATCAAAGATAATAAAAATTGAAATTTTATTGAAATAGAAAAAGAAACCAAAAGATTAAAGAACTGAAACTTTAATTATTTATTTTTTGTTTGTAATGATTCTTATTCTTAAAATGTGACACTTCCTTATGCATGATTATTATTATTATTAAAAAAATAACTATAAGAGATAAGAAAATAATGATATATTTTTTCTGTATAAATTAAAATAATTTTGTACTTATAGAAGATATTATTGAAATGGATATAAAATATAAAAAAGGATTGATTTATCATTTATTAGAGTGTTTAATACTTTAAATATTCCATCAAATTAGAGTAAGTTCTTTTATATTTTAAATTTCTCATGAACATGTCTATTACATTTTTATATTCAGAAACTATTAATAATTATATTTTATTTATTTATTTGTAGAATCAAAATGTTTGAAAACGATACTATTTATAATTATTTTTGACATACTTATTTGATTTAGATTTTTTTAAAGTAGAAATAGCTTTCATGTATATAATGTTTGAAATCACCGTGAGATATTTATTATGTTTTTTTGTCATTTAAATTGTAATTAATACTTTATATTTTAATATTTATATTTGATGTTTATTTATTTTTATTTATATTTTTTTAACATTTTGAAATAATTTATCTATTTGTTATGGCATGGAAGAATGTGAAAATTACTCATTTTTCAAATATATGGTTGAAGAGATTCATTTCTTTTGAATGCTCCAAAAAAAGAGGTGGTCTCCACTTGTATTCAAACTTAAAGTGTCGACGTATAGAATGGAGGTGTTAAGGGTCAACATATAGAATGCCTTCCGAGGTGTGAAGTGCGGATGTGTGTGGAGTGCTGAGGTTTGACTTGGTTTTAAATGACTTTTAATTGAGTTTTAATCTTATTAAATTCGAATAACTTCACATTAACTCTGGTTTTTTTTGTCAGTAAAAACGCAATAAAGTTAATGAATATAGTCGAAAGGGTGACCAGATTCAGAAACTACAACAACTGAAATAGAAATAGGAAATCATATTTTTTAAATTAGTTTTGTTTAATTTAATTATCTAGAAGTAAAATATCAAAGGTAATAAAAATTGAAATCTTATGCAAATAAAAAAGGAAACCAACAGATTAAAGAATTACAACTTTAATTATTAATTTTTTGTTTGTAATGATTCTTATACTAAAAATGTGACACGCATGATTACTATTATTTATATAAAAGTAACTATAAAAGATAAGAAAATAACGAAATTATTTTTCTTTGTAAATTAATTTTTTTTTTTGTACTTATAGAAGATATTATTGAAATAGATATAAAATATAAAAAAAGAATTGGTTTATCATTTATTATAGTGTTGAATAGTTCAAATACTTTATCAAATTAGAATCAGTTCTTTTATATTTCAAATTTATCATTAATATGTCTATAATAAATTTTATATTTATAAACTATTAATAATTATATTTTTTATTTATTTGTAGAGTCAAAATATTTTAAGACCATACTATTTATAGTTATTTTTCAGATACTGAAGAGATTGAGTTGTCTTGAGTGCTCCAAAATAATAGGTGGTCCCCATTTGTATTCAAACTTAAAGTGCTGACCTATGTATGTATGTATGTATGTATAGAGTGCTTGAGAAGTGAAGTGTGACCGATGTATAGAGTGCCAAGGTGTGGCTTGGTTTTAAATGAACTTTAATCCAAAACCTTAAACCCTAAACCCTAAACCCTAAACCCTAAACCCTAAACTTTAATCCAATTTTATTCCCATTAAATTCTAATGACTTCACATTAACTCTAATTTTTTTTTACTGTCAGTTAAAACCTAATAAAGTGAATGAATATAGCAGAAAGGATGGCCAGATTCAAAAACTACAGCAGCTGAAATAGAAATAGGAAATCATATTTTTTAAATTTGATTTTTTTTAATTATCTAGAAGTAAAATATCAAAGGTAATAAAAATTGAAATTTTATCGAAATAGAAAAAGAAACCAAAAGATTAAAGAACTTCAAATTTAATTATATAGTTTTTGTTTATAATGATTCTTATTCTAAAAATGTGACACTTCCTTATGCAGGATTATTATTATTATTTATATAAAAATAACTATAAAAGATAAGAAAATAATAAAATAATTTTTCTATATAAACTAAAATAATTTTGTACTTATAAAAGATATTATTGATATGGACATAAAATATAAAAAACGATTGATTTATAATTTATTAGACTGTTTAATACTTCAAATATTCCATCAAATTAGAGTAAGTTCTTTTATATTTTAAATTTCTCTAATATGTCTATTACATTTTTATATTTACAAACTATTAATAATTATATATTTTTTTATTTATTTGTAGAATCAAAATGTTTGAAAATTATACTATTTATAGTTATTTTTGACATACTTATTTGATTTAAATATTTTTAAAGTAGAAATAGCTTTCATTTATATAATGTTTGAAATCACCTGTGAGATATTTGTTATATTTTTTTGTCATTTAAATTGTAATTAACACTTCATATTTTAATATTTATATTTGATGTTTATTTATTTTTATTTATATTTTTTTAACATTTTAATGTGATAATTATGCATTTTCGAAATATATGGATGAAGGGATTCAATTCCCTTGAATACTCCACAATAATAGGTAGTCCCCACTTGTATTTAAACTAAAAGTGCCGATGTATAGAGTGCTTTAGGTGTGAAGTGTTGTCCACTTATAGAGTGTCAAGGTGTGAAGTGCCGAGGTGTGGAGTGCCCAGGTGTGATTTGGTTTTAAATGACTTTTAATTGAGTTTTAATTTCATTAAATTTTAATAACTTCACATTAATTCTGATTTTTTTTCTGTCAGTCAAAAATTAATAAAGTGAATGAATATAGCAGAAAGGATGGCCAGATTCAGAAACTGCAGCAACTGAAATAGAAATAGGAAATCATATATTTTTAAATTCGTTTTTTTGTTAATTATCTAGAAATAAAATATCAAAGGTAATACAAATTGAAATTTTATCCAAATACAAAAAGAAACGAAAAGATTAAACAACTGAAAATTATTTATTTATTTTTTGTTTGTAACGATTCTTATACTAAAAATGTGACACTTCCTTATGCATGATTACTATTATTTATATAAAAGTAACTATAAAAGATAAGAAAATAATGAAATAATTTTTTGTGTAAATTAAAATTTTTTTGTACTTAAAGAAGATATTATTGAAATAGATATAAAATTTAAAAAGGATTGGTTTATCATTTATTATACTTCAAATATTCTATCAAATTAAAATACGTTCTTTTATATTTCAAATTTATCATTAATGTCTATAATACATTTTTATATTTATAAACTATTAATAATTATATTTTTTTATTTATTTGTAGAATCAAAATATTTGAAGATCATACTATGTTTGACATACTGAAGAGATTGAGTTGTCTTGAATGCTCTAAAATAATAGGTGGTACCCACTTGTATTCAAATTTAAAGTGCCGACGTATAGAGTGCTTGAGATGTGAAGTGGTGCCCACGTATAGAGTGTCCATGTATGAAGTGCCTACGTGTGGAGTGTCAAGGTGTGGCTTGCTTTTAAATAACTTTTAATTAATTTTTAATTTCATTAAATTCTAATCACTTCACATTAACTCTGATTTTTTTTTTCTGTCAGTTAAGACTTAACAAAGTTAACGAATATAATAGAAAGGATGGCCAGATTCAGAAACTGCAGCAGCTAAAATAGAAATAGGAAATCATATTTTTTAAATTCATTTTTTTATTTTAATTATATAGAAGTAAAATATCAAAGGTAATAAAAAGTGAAATTTTATGCAAATACAAAAGAAACCAAAAGATTAAAGAACTGAAACTTTAATTATTTATTTTTTGTTTGTAATTATTCTAATACTAAAAATGTGACACTTCCTTATCCATGATTACTATTATTTATATAAATAACTATAAAAGATAAGAAAATAATGAAATAATTTTTCTGTGTGAATTAAATTTTTTTTGTACTTCTAGACTATATTATTGAAATAGATATAAAATATAAAAAAGCATTGGTTTATCATTTATTATAGTGTTTAATACTTCAAATATTCTATCAAATTAGAATAAGTTCTTTTTTATATTTCAAATTTATCATTAATATATCTATAATACATTTTTATATTTATAAACTATTAATAATTATATATTTTTTATTCATTTGTAGAATCAAAATATTTGAAGACCATACTATTGATAGTTATTTTTGACATACTGAAGAGATTGAATTGTCTTGAATGCTCCAAAATAATAGGTGGTCCCCACTTGTATTCAAACTTAAAGCACCGCGTATAAAGTGCTTGAGGTATAAACCGTTGTCCACCTATAGAGTGCCAGAGGTATGAATTGTCCAGGTGTGGCTCGGTTTTAAATGACTTTTAATTGATTTTTAATCCCATTATTAAATTCTAATGACTACACATTAATTTTAATAAAGTGAATGAATACAGCAGAAAGAGAAAGGATGGCCAGATTCAGAAACACCAGCAGCTAAAATAGAATTAGGAAATCATATTTTTTAAATGTGTTTTTTGTTAATTATCTAGAAGTAAAATATCAAAGGTAATAAAAATTGAAATTTTATCCAAATAAAAAAGGAAACCAAAAGATTAAAGAACTGAAAGTTTAATTATTTATTTTTTGTTTGTAATGATTCTTATAGGGACACTTCCTTATGCATGATTACTATTATTTATATAAAAGTAACAATAAAAGATAAGAAAATAATGAAATAATTTTCTGTGTAAATTAATTTTTTTTTGTACTTATAGAAGATATTATTGAAATAGATATAAAATATAAAAAAGGATTGGTTTATCATTTATTATAATGTTTAATACTTCAAATATTCTATCAAATTGGAATAATTTCTTTTTTATATTTCAAATTTATCATTAATATGTCTATAATACATTTTTATATTTATAAACTATTAATAATCATATTTTTTATTTGTTTATTTGTAGAATGAAAATATTTGAAGACCATACTATTGATAGTTATTTTTGACATACAGAAGAGATTGAGTTGTCTTGAATGCTCCAAAATAATAGGTGGTCTCCACTTGTATTCAAACTTAAAGTGCCAAAGTATAAAGTGCTTGAGGTGTGAAGTGCTGCCGCCGTACAGAGTACCCAAGTGTGAAGTGCCCACGTGTAAAGCACCAAGGTGTGGCTTGGTTTTAATTGACTTTTAATCGATTTTTAATCCCATTAAATTCTAATGACTTCACATTAACTTTGATTTTTTTTCTGTCAGTTAAAACCTAATAAATTGAATGAATATAGCAGAAAGGATGGCCAAATTTAGAAACTACAGCAGCTGAAATAGAAATAAGCATATTTTTTAAATTCATTTTTTTTTATTTTAATTATCTAGAAGTAAAATATAAAAGGTAATTGAAATTTTATCGAAATAGAAAAAGAAAGCAAAAGATTAAAGAACTTAAAATTTAATTATTTAATTTTTGTTTGTAATGATTCTTATTCTAAAAATGTGACACTTCCTTATGCATGATTATTATTATTTATATAAAAATAACTATAAAAGTTAAGAAAATAATGAAATAATTTTTTTGTATAAACTAAAATAATTTTATATTTATAAAAGATATAATTGAAATGGGTATAAAATATAAAAAACGATTGATTTATAATTTATTAGAGTGTTTAATATTTTAAATATTTCATCAAATTAAAGTAAGTTCTTTTATATTTCAAATTTATCATTAACATGTCTATTACATTTTTATATTTATAAACTATTAATAATTATATTTTATTTAATTATTTATAGAATCAAAATATTTGAAGACGATATTATCTATAGTTCTTTTTGACATACTTATTTGATTTAGAGTTTTTTAAAGTAGAAATTCGTTTCATGTATATAATGTTTGAAATCACCGTGAAATATTTATTATGTTTTTTTGTTATTTAAATTATAATTAATATTTTATATTTTAATATTTATATTTGATATTTATTTATTTTTATTTATATTTTTTTAACATTTTAAAATAATTTATCTATTTATTATGGCATGGAAGAATATGATAATTAGGCATTTTCCAAATATATGGATGAAGGGATTCAGTTGTCTTGAATGCTCCAAAATAATAGGTGGTCCCCACTTGTATTCAAACTTAAAAGTGCCAACGTATAGAGTGCCCAAGATGTGAAGTGCTGCCTACGTAGGTGTGAAGTGCCTACCTGTGGAGTGCCCAGGTGTGGCTTGGTTTTAAATGACTTAATAGAGTTTTAATCCCATTAAATTCTAATGACTTCACGTTAAGTCTGATTTTTTCTTTTTTCTGTCTGTTAAAACCTTATAAAGTGAATAAATATAACATAAAGGATGGCCAAATTCAGATACTACAACAACTGAAATAGAAATAGGAAATCATATTTTTTAATTTTTTTTATTTTAATTATCTAGAAGTAAAATATCAAAGGTAATTGAAATTTTATCAAAATAGAAAAAGAAACCAAAAGAGTAAAAAACTTAAAAATTAATTATTTAATTTGTGTTCGTAATGATTCTTATTCTAAAAATGTGACACTTCCTTGTGCATGATTATTATTATTTATATTAAAATAACTATAAAAGATAAGAAAATAATGAAATAATTTTTTTGTATAAACTAAAATAATTTTGTACTTATAGAAGATATTATTGAAATGGATATAAAATATAAAAAATGATTGATTTATAATAGTACTTGAAATATTCCATCAAATTAGAGAAAGTTCTTTTATAGTTCAAATTTATCATTAATATGTCTATTACAATTTTATATTTATAAACTATTAATAATGATATGTTTTTTATTTATTTGTAGAATCAAAATGTTTGAAGGCGATACTACTTATAGTTATTTTTGACATACTTATTTGATTTAGATTTTTTTAAAGTAGAAATATGTTTCATGTATATAATGTTTGAAATCACCATGAAATATTTATTATGTTTTTTTTCATTTAAATTGTAATTAATATTTTATATTTTAATATTTATATTTGATGTTTATTTATTTTTATATATATTTTTTAGCATTTTTAAATAATTTATCTATTTATGATGGCATGGAAGAATGTGATAATTAGGCATTTTCTAAATATATGGATGCAGAGATTCAGTTGCCTTGAATTTAAACTTAAAGTGTGACGTATAGAGTGCCCGAGGTATGAAATGCTGCCCGATGTATAAAGTGTCAGGTGTGGCTTGCTTTTAAATGACTTAATTGAGTTTTAATCCCATTAAATTCTAATGACTTCACATTAACTCTGATTTTTTTTCTGTCAGTTAAAACCTAATAAAGCTAAAGTTAATGAATATAACAGAAAGGATGGCCAGATTCAGAAACTGCAGCAGCTAAACTAGAAATAGGAAATCATATTTTTTAAATTCGTTTCTATTATTTTAATTATCTTGAAGTAAAATATCAAAGATAATAAAAATTGAAATTTTATGCAAATAAAAAAAGAAACCAAAGGATTAAAGAATTGAAACTTTAATTATTTATTTTTTGTTTGTAATGATTCTTATACTAAAAATGTAACACTTCCTTATGCATGATTACTATTATTTATATAAAAGTAACTATAAGAGATAAGAAAATAATGAAATAATTTTTTTGTGTAAATTAAAATTTTTTTGTACTTATAGAAGATATTATTGAAATAGGTATAAAATATAAAAAAGAATTGGTTTATTATATTGTTTAATACTTCAAATATTCTATCAAATTAGAATAAGTTCTTTTATATTTCAAATTTATCATTAATATGTCTATAATACATTTTTATTTTTATAAACTATTAATAATTATATTTTTTTATTTATTTGTAGAATCAAAATATTTGAAGACCATACTATTTATAGTTATTTCTGACATACTAAAGAGATTGAGTTGTCTTGAATGATCCAAAATAATACATGGTTCCCACTTGTATTCAAACATAAAGTGCTGACGTATAGACTGCTTTAGGTGTGAAGTGCTGGCCGGACGTATAGAGTGCCGAGGTGTGAAGTGCCCAGGTGTGACTTGGTTTTATATGACTTTTAATCGAGTTTTAATCCCATTAAATTCTAATCACTTCACATTAACTCTGATTTTTTTTTCTGTTAAAACCTAATAAAGTGAATGAATATAGGAGAAAGGATGACTAGATTCAGAAACTGCAGTAGCTGAAATAGAAATAGGAAATCGTATTTTTTAAATTCGCTTTTTTCTTTAATTATATAGAAGTAAAATATCAAAGGTAATAAAAATTGAAATTTTATACAAATAGAAAAAGAATCCAAAAGATTAAAGAACTTAAAATTTAATTATTTAATTTTTGTTTATAATGATTCTTATTCTAAAAATGTGACACTTCCTTATGCAGGATTACTATTATTTATATAAAAGTAACTATTAAAGATAAGAAAATAATGAAATAATTTTTCTATTAAAGATAAGAAAATAATGAAATAATTTTTTTGTGTCAATTAAATTTTTTTTGTACTTATAGAAGATATTATTGGAATAGATATAAAATATAAAAAAGGATTGGTTTATCATTTATTATAGTGTTTAATACTTCAAATATTGTATCAAAATTAGAATAAGTTCTTTTATATTTCAAATTTATCATTAATATGTCTATAATACATTTTTATATTTGTAAAATATTAATAATTATATTTTATTTATTTATCTGTGGAATCAAAATATTTGAAGAGGATATTCAAAATGTGTGGAGTGCCGAGTATCGAGGTGTAAAGTGATAATTACTGTAAACTTAAATAGCCTTCCGCTGCAAACTTGAAATATAAAAATGATGGTATCACAATACATTGTTGGTTCAAAATTTCAAACATAATGATCGTATCACAATACAAATGGTCATCCACAGAAGGAGGGATTTTATAGACAAAGATAGAGGCAGGCATTTTGAATTTAGGCGATTTGAAATTTGAAATTTAAAATTTGGAATTTGAAATTTGAATGCACAAATGGAGACATGCGCGCACAAATAGAGATATGCGCACAAATGGAATTTGAAATTTGAAGTCACATATTTGGCCTGCCACGATTTTATTGTTTTTGTTTGACACGTGTATTGCTTTCCTTTACAAGTAAGTTTTTGTTTTGATTATTTTTTTGTGAAATTTTAATAGAGCGACACGTGTTAAAAGTTTCCGCTTGTGCTACCTACAAATGTTATAGTTATAGAGACCATACTAAACTTTACAAGATAAGCATGTTTGGTGCCAACAATGATACATAATTAAAAGAGAGCACATTTCTTTGTATATCTATACCCATCCCAGTACTACACTAACAACATGAACCAAATAATATAACAACAATACATAGGAATCCCTTACAAGCCACCTACGCTCCCTCAGACTCCGTATCTGCTCTCGGAGGCTGGATGTAGTCCTCCATCCCCAACTGATCGTTCCTGCAAAACAGAGAACTCCTATTTTGCAATATTAATCTTTTCGATCAATTGCCTCCATCCCTCTTTTACCAAAATCCCCTCGATTTGCACCTCTCATTGTCTAAGTAAGCCTTGGCAAAAGATTGAAGACACTTCACTGGAGAAAAATGCCAGTCTGAGTAAGAAAGTGAGGTTCTCGTCATCTTATACATAATCCATAGCCATCCTTTTAGTTGTGCTAAACAAAATATTTCTTCAACATCCACAATTTAAAGACCACCTTGTTTCTATGGTTCCATATCTCCGATATTATAGCCACCCACATCCCTTTCCACACTCTATTAACACTCTCCCTTTGACATGATACAAAGAAACTCTGAAAGTGAGGAATGATACATTCATGTCTAACTAACACATTCCCTACCCATGTCTCACAATAATCCCAAACTTTATGTGTTACCTTATAAGTAATGAAAAGGTGTTTGGTAGTTTCTACATCTTCTTGCACAATGGGCACTCCGTACTCCCTATCTGCACTGCCCTTTTGACTAAATTAGGCCTAGTTGGTAATCAGTCCAATAAGAACCTCCATTCACACACTATCACTAATGGAGCTATTTTTAGACTCCATAACAGTTGGTATACCTCCAGTGTCTGCATTAGGTCCTCCTTATTTAAGACACTATATCCGAACCCCACTGTGTACTCATGTTAATTGTTGCCAACCCATACCAATCTATCATGTCCTTCCATATTCCACTGAACTTTTGAAATTGTAGCCAACAATTGTTCTACTAGGTGATTTTCCCACATAAACCTCTCCTTACGCCAACCTAGATTCCAGGCTTGGCATCCTCTGCTCCTGATTTGCTCCTGATCTGCAAGGTCACCCACTATGCTATCTTTATTGTGTGAGATAGTATACAACCTTGGAAATTTCTCTTTCATCCCTAAAGCCCACTATAGTCTATCATCCCTTACCGCATATCTGACACTGATCGTTCCACCATGGAGAGTGTTTCCTATGAACCAAAGTTGCACCTATATGCCTCCAATTTCCGTACCTTGCTTCCAGAACGTCTCTCCATAGACCCTCATCTCACACTCCAAACCGCCCTTTCCATTTAGCTATGAGGGCATCATTAAAGCATCCAATATCATTAATATCTAAGCCTTCTACTGCAAGTGGGCTACATACCGTCTTCCATTTCACCTAAGCAATCTTTCTACCTTCATGATCCTAACCCCAATAATTTTAATAAAATTAATTATTAACATTATCTACAGAAAAATTTGTAGGTAACTTACGGATTCAAATCCTTAATTACGTATGGATTTGAATCTGTGGGTAACTACCATTAAATTTTTCCACAGGTGAAACCTGTGGGCAATGTCAAATTTACCTAAGATTATGATCCATATGTTTACCTACGAATTTTTTCATACATAAAATTTGTAGGTAAAAACCGTATATAAATTCTTATGTAATAGATCCATATGTAATGCTAAATTTACCTAGGATGAAGATTCATATGCAACAATCCATAGGAAAATTGAGAATTTCTTGTATGTAGAAGTTTCAAAGCCTAGAAGCTTCAGAGAGGCAATAGGAGGCATAAAAGGTCAATAGTGGCAGTGTGTCATGGAAGAGGAGGTTGAATCTTTGAAGAGGAACCACATATATACACTTATCTATCCAGAAATCAGAAGGTGATTAGATGCAAGTGAGATTAAAAAAGAACGAAGAAATATCGAGTGACTGAGAAAGCGAGATTCAAGGCGAGACTAATGACAAAAAGTTTAGACAAGTATGTCAATACCTGATTTGGTCCGGATGAAAATGAAAAATTTATTTTATTTATTTTCATTTTATTAAAAAAGAATTAAAAAGTAATTAAGATTAAAATTAAAAAATATGAATAAAATAAAAAAAAATTAATTAATTGGTAATAAGAATTTTAGAAAAAAAAGAAAAATAGGAAATAAAAATAAGTAAAATAAAAGAAATATAAATAATAAAAATATATAGAAAAAAAATATATAATAACAAAAAAAAATAAAAGAAATATAAATAATAAAAATATATAGAAAAAAATATAAAAAAAAACAAAAAAATAAAAAAAATACGTATTGCGCTTCAACAAGTATAATTGATCCATCTTCAATAGTTTAATTTGTAATTCAATTTTTCTTATATTGAAACGGTGATCGCATTGCTTATATTTGCCTCTGTTTGCATGTACTGTTCGTATGTGTTTCTGATTGCACTGTTCATCATTCACTGAAGGCTTTTCGATTGATTATCATACATGAATTTCATTGAAATATTTTCTAGATTTGTTGTGTAATATTATTTGCATCCATTACATGTTGCACTGTTTGTCCCTGTTCGTTCTTCACTATGCATTTGATTGTGTTGAGTGTGGGATACATTAAGGATTACGTTTAGAATCCTTAAGTTATTTATTAAACTAAATAAAGTGAGTTGAATATATCTTGATACTTCCGGCGAGGTAGCAAAGGTTTTCACCCTCGCCGGAAGACCTCAATAGCCAAACCTGTTCAGTTCATTTTGTATGTTGAGTCCAATACAATACCAAGTCTCGTTTTCAATTTTATATGTTTTTTTAAAAGAAAAATAAATAAATAAAATGCAAAGAGGAAGAGAGAAAAAAGTTTTTGTTGCCGAAAATCTCTGCAACGCCACTTAAGCATTGCCGTAACCCTCGCAAAGCAGTTTCACTTCCTCCACTCAACCAAAATCTCGCTCCCTCACACGTTATCAATCTTCACTCAATCATCATCTGTGCATCTTGTTACTGTGCCCTCCATCTCCAGTAGCAACCATGAGACATGACTCACCAAATTTGGTGCGCCTCATTTCTTTAGTGCCTCCCATACCTCTTCTTCAATCCTAATTTCATAATATGTGAAGAGTGAATAATTAAAACAGACAACTGTACTGTTTTTGTTTGGGCTAGGCCCAATTGTTTGAGGGTTAAAATAGAATAAAATGTTAAAAAAATGAACAAAAGGTTGATGTTAATTTGTAAACTTAGAAAAGTAAAAGAAAATGAAATTGGAGAGAGAAAAAGCGGCAACGTGAAGTTGAAAGGATAAAAAAAATTTGAATTCCAGAATAAATTGAAAGTGTAAGGCAGAGTTGAAAGAATAAAAAGAATTGAATTGGAGAGAAGAAATGGAATTAAAGTGGTAATGTAGATTGTTTTAAATTGGAATTTGAATTGGAGAGAGAAATCAAAATTTGATTAAATTTGGTATTAAATTGAGAAAGAGGGAATGGATTGGGAGCAACGTAGCCATGGTGTTGGGTTTTTTGTTTAGATTCCAATACTTAAATAATAAGGATTAAATTGAAATAAAAATTGAGGAAAGAGAAAATATGGTTGTTCCCTATTAAATATAGCCTTAGTATGAGATTGAGCCTATTTAGTGAAAAAAAAAGTTTAGATAAACTTATAGATTTTATTTTATTTTATTTTCTACTTTTATTTTAGCTTCATAAATCATCTATATTATTTTGAGATTTGATTTTTCTTTATTTTTTTTATACTTTTATTTTAACTTTATAAATCATAAATCATCTATATTATTTTATACTTTTATTTTAGCTTCATAAATCATAAATCATCTCACCATTATATATTTTTTTAAATAAAAGTAACGTCTTAAAAAATATTTAACTAAATATCTAAATGGCCATACGTGTCATGCAGATTTTAATTTGAATAAATTTTTAAAATTCCAAATGACCATTCGCGTCATGCGAGATTCTTTTTTTAAATAACAATTCTTGATATTAATTCCTAAATGGCCGTTCGCGTCATGAGATTTAATTCGATAAGTTTTAATTTGTTTGGATTATCAAAAGGCCGAACGCGTCTACGATATCCATATTAAAATCAATTTCTAAAAATATAAAAAATACAAAATTTCGAAACAAAAAAAAATATTAAATTCTCAAAACAACTCATCTATTCTTTAGAACTACGTATTCCTTGATTCTTCACCCATTAAGGATGTTGATACATAGGAGCAAGGTCAATCCTTGTCGGGTCCTTTAATTTAAAAATTATTGTTTTGTTTTTAATTGCATTTTACTTATATTTTTGGGAAAAATAAAATTTTTATAAACCACATTTGATTTTGCTCAGTTGATTAAAGGTAGTGTCATAGGACAAGCGCTGTGGGATGCTAATACCTTCCCCACGCGTAACTGCTCCCAAGCTCATCTCTAGTTCGCAGACCTTTCCTTATTCTTTTCTTGGTTTTCCATAGTTTTCCATAATAAACTATGGTGGCGACTCGATCTCTTTCTTTTCATTATTTTTTTAATTTCTCTTTCGGATCATCATACCCGTCGTGATAGTGGTCGCGACAAAGTAGAAGGGATATGCTATAATAAAATCTTTTCACTTATGGTAAAACACTATTAATAAGGATTTTGATATTAATTGTTAATCAAAATAACTAATGTTGAAATAATTAGATGTTAAAACAACTTTTCTCCATGGAAACTTGGAGGAGACCCTTTTAAATATAGCAACTTGAGGAGTGTGTTGTATCAAAAAAAGGTGTCTCTTACAGAAAAGTATAATTTTTATATATTGAGCACATATATGATACAAATATCTACGAGTATATATAAATTACACAATGATTTGTTCCTGAATAATTGTAACGGAAAGATACAAAAATATATGTCCAGGATGATAAATAATTAAGGATAACATAAGCTATAATTTAGGGTGTGTTATGATGCATGTGCATGATCTATGGATGATTGTTTCTAATGAATGGAGAGAGAGTCTACATGTCCCCGCAAGATGGAGGAGGGAGACCGAACACCAATCTTGTCTAGAAGAAATGCATGCGAGAGTGCGACAGCGGCTTCATTAGTAGATTAACTAGTTGATGACTTGTTGGCACATGAGCCACTTGAAGTTCCTTAGAAGTAACCAAGTCACGAACAAAATGATAGTGAATAGAAAGATGTTTCATGCGAGTATGGAACACAGGATTAGCGCAAAGGTAGGTAGCTCCAATATTATCAGAGAACAATTGTGGCACCTTGATGATTGGATGACCAAGCCCCTAACCACAACAATTCAGTGGTGGTGGTCACTATAGTTCGATATTCAGCCATCGTTGAAGATTTAGCACCAATGGAAATTTCAAAATTGGAAAAGTATGAGAAACATCATATTTATGTTTAATCGGATAAAGCCACACATATTTTGAAAAGTGATCAATAAAAATGACATAATAAAAAAGCCCATTTATTGAAGAAGAAGGTGCAGGACCCTATACATTTGAATAAACCAATTCTATGGCTTGACTACTAGACAAAGTGGACCTAGAAAAGGGAAATTTGTGACTTTTATTTGCTAAACAATCTTAACACTTAAAAGGTGACAAATAAAATGGAATGACATTAGCCTTAAGTGCATCACAAAGGATGCGAGAAGCAAGATGTCCTAAGCGACTATGTCAGGTGGAGAGGGAGGTGGGACAATTGATATGATGGGATTGAGGATGACGAGGTAGGCAAGAAATCTTGTACACATTATTTTCATTCTTTATTCGTAGAAGGATCGCCGCCGTACTCTAATCCTTGACTTGAAAATGCCATGGGAAAAAATAATGGACACAAAGTTGCTTTAGCATAATTGGGAAACAAAAATAAGATTTTGAGATTTGTCAAGAACACAAAGAACATTATTTAAGTGAAGCGGGGAGGAGGAAGTGAGAAGAGAAGTTGAACCACTGTTAGTGATGGTGAGTCCCTTACCATTTGCAACCACAAGTTTATCATTATCAGTATAATCATAGGCTAAAGTGAGATTAGCAAGATCCCCAGTGACATGGTGAGATACGCTAGAATCCAAAAGCTAAGACGGTTCAGAGCCAGAATCCTTGTTAACCGTATTTGCTTGACGACGAGAATGATTAGAGGGATAATTGTGTAATTTGTAGCAAGTCTTAGCAGTGTGACCACGACGATCACAATATTGACAAATAAAGAGAGATCCAGATGAAGAATTACATAGATGAGAACTAGAAGGGTTGTCCCAAGCAGGAGATGCTCCACTAGGGGATGACATTGAACATTTGTAGCTGTCATGAGAGACAGATGAACGGGAAACATGGTTGGCAGTACAAGGAAAGGACGATTTTTTCTGCTCCTCTTGTTGAAGGAAAATTTCACAGTCAACATATTTGTCAAAAAGTTCATCAAACAGCAATGGAGTGTCACGAGTGAGGATTGCTGCACAAGACTCACGATAAGCAGGGCCAAGACCATTTAAGGTCATAATGACAAGATGAAGACCTTCAACAGAATGACCAATAAGTGCAAGTTCATAAGCTACGAAGCAAATAGAGCACAAATGCACTACTAGAAAATTGTTGAATAGTGACTGAAATTAGTGATTGAAAAATTCGATCACTATCGGTGATCGAAAAAATTTGGCCACTATCAGTTACTAAATCAATGACAAAAAAAAAATCGGTCATTGATTCGGTTACAGATTCTGCCAATTTTAACCACTGATCCTGTCACTGATTCGGTCACAAATTCAGTCACTAATTTCGGTCAAAAATTCGATTACAAATTCAATCACAAAGTGAGTCACTGATTCGGTCACAAATTATCTAAATTATCTCAATCTTTATCACCAGAATCTTTAACACATTAAAAATTGGAAATATTTCCAAAGAAATTGATAAAGAAAAAAACTAAAAATGAATAAATATTGATAATCAATTAAGATCGAATATTTGTTTTAATCGATTTAGATTTTTTTTCCAAAATCATTCGGTTTAGGTAATAATTTGACATTTGGAAATGGAACGAAACCCCCGACAGAAAATTAATTATTCAAATATTATTAAACATGATTACAATCTAGTATGTATGTCACGCTGTATATATTAAACATGATTACTTTTGATCTATATTTTTTTTATGAAAAAATATAAAAATTTCTTATATTTTTATTTTTTATTTCAGTTTCTTTATTAATAATTTTTTTTTAGTATGTACATCAAATTGTTTAACATTATAAACAATGTTGAAGAACCAGTTTCCCTACCTAGTTGACGAAACAACACAAACACGATACGATGAATCCCCATCATGGGTCGTGGACTCTGATATGTCACAACCTCGTGACCTGTGCAATAATTGTATTAGTCATTTCGTTATGGTCATATATTTTAGTTTGATTATAAAAATAAAATAGTATATTTCAGTTTAGATATTATTAAGACACGTAAGGTCCTACTAGCTGGTATTGCTTTCCAACCAACGGGGTGGATGAAAATTCGACTACATTTTTTAAGGAAGCAAAACCCCGTGTCCCATCTTCCACTTACAAAATACTTAGATAATCTTAAAAATAATAATAATAATTATAACAATAATAATAATAACAATAACAAAATAATAATAATAATATTTATAATTATAATAATAACAATAATTGTAATTAGAATAATAAGTATAATGATAATAATAAAAAAGTCAATAATAATAATAATAATTATAATTATAATATTATTAATAATTGTAATTGTAAAAATAAGTATAATAATAATCGAATTACAAAAGTTATTTTGGTTTGATGGTTATAGGTCCTCTCAAGTTAAAAATAATATATTTTTTAATATTTTTATAATAAAAATAATATTCGCTAAATTTGTAAAATAGATCACTAATTCGGTAATAGAAAAATCGGTCACAGATTTGGTCACAAAATCGATAACAAAATCAATTACAGAATCGATCACAGATTTGGTCACAGAATCGGTCATAGATTCGGTCATAGTATCGATCACAAAATTAGTCACAGTTCGGTCACAGATTCGGTCACTATACATCAATAAACAGCGAAATAGCGACTGACGCGTTTGGTCACTGAATCGGTCACAGTTTTAATCAATGATCGATTTTGGTCATTTAGTGACTGATTTTTAGGTCACTATCAATGATTTTTCTAGTAGTGATAGTCACATACATTAGAGTCACCTTTGGTGATGGAGGAAAGACGCTCTTTAAGAGACATGATCTGGGTGCGAGACTGATTGTCATAAATCTTGGTCAATCTTGACATTACATCAGTTGAGGAGGTAGCAGAGGACATCACAATTTGCGCATCAAGACCACAAGTACCAAACAAAGTCATAATCACATAATTATCCTGACACTTCGAGCCAAGAAAAGTAGGATTTTCAACAGCTGCGTCACCAGTTCCAATTATTGCTGGAGGACATAGAAGGGTGCTAAAAACATAGTCGGGTACATTATTTGTAGTCAATAATAGAGTAACTTGCTTGTACCAGGTTGGGTAATTTGAAGAACATAATTTAATGTGTAGTTGAGTAAACGGAAGGAGTAAAGATGACTATTGATAGGATTGAAAATTATTAGTTAAACTTGTAGCTCTGATACCATATAGAAAAGTATAATTTTTATATGTTGAGCAGATATATCGTATAGATATGTACGAATATATATATATATATTTATATATATACATATATATATATATATATATATTTATATATATATATATATATATATATATATATATATATATATATATATATACATATATATATATATATATATATATATATATATATATATATATATATAAATATATATATATATATATATATATATATATATATATATATATATATATATTTATATATATACATATATATATATATATATATATATACACACACAATGATTCGTTCTTAAATAATTATAACGGAAAGATACAAAAATATAAGTATATGATGACAAATAATTAAGACATAACATAAGCTAGAATTAAGGAATAACATAAGTTATAATTTAGGGTGTGTTATGATGCATGTGCATGATCTAAGTTCATTTTTTCTAACTAATGGAGATAGAGTCTATATCTCTTGCTAAAATTGTTGTATGGCTTGGAATAAACCCTAAGGTAGTGACACAAAAGATTTGATAATTTCTAAGGTAGGTAGGGTTTTGAAGTACCACCTACGATAGTTGTGTCTACAATTTTAGAAGAGAAGGAAGAAACATGTTGTTCTTGTCCTTTTACATGAGTAATAGTTTTATAGTCAGCTAATAAAAATGAAATAAAAGAACTCAAAAGAAAAGTTAAGCTTAAACTTTTAGATGAAAGATTTGAATCCGCAGGCAAATACTTACAAATGCATTACAATATTTTTGTAAAATTGAGATTCAAACATTGATATTACAAATTATATTTCCTTGAGAATAAAAAAATATGATATGAAAGTTTTTCATGAATTAGAGTTAAGGTGGAGAATTATGAAATTTTGATTCTAAATTATGAATATGTGATCAATTATCTTTACAATTTTTTAATAGTGTTAAGATTAATTAAACCATTTACCACATGTGTGAGAATTTTGTCTTAACTATCTTTTCTAATAGTGTCTTTTTGTTAGTTTTATATATTGAGAAACATGCGTAACTGTTTTGAAAGACGATATATATGATGTATCGTGGGACATACTCTCTATAAAACCTTTAGTTACATTATATTTTTTTTTTGTAGAGGTTGCTTTTGTGTTTTCTTCTTATTATTTATATCACAACGTGTCTAACTTGAACGGAGACTCAGTTACAGTCCTATATGGCACTGTATACTTTAACATACCGACATGCACATCACCTACTTGTGTTTTACGACCAATAATTCTATGGTAAATACTATTTTCGTTTTCAGCTTGTTTTTGTGTTTTTGTGGTCATCACATCACATCAAATACCTAAATAACTATTTCAAGAATCTATGGGTAAATAATATGTATACCACGTGTCGACAAATCTTGAATCATGTGCTGTGCTGTTAAGGAAAGGGTCTGGAGTTTGAATGGCAGATACAAAAAACCTTATTAGGACTTCAAAGACATTAGTTGAGAAAAGAGTCATCAAATTAACGTGGTGATATTTCTGAGACAGCCATGGACGCACCAAAGTTTCAGTTGCACATAGCGATGTACCCCTGGTTTGCTCTTGGTCACATATCTGCATATCTCCACCTAGCCAACAAATTAGCCAAAAGAGGACACAAAATTTCATTCCTCGTACCCAAACGAACAAAGTCCAGGGTGGAACATTTCAACCTCTATCCACATTTAGTAACCTTCATCCCCATCACCGTTCCCCTAGTTGATGGCCTTCCTCCTCATGCAGAAACCATTTTCGATGCTACCATCGCCTTAGGCAAACTCATTATGACTGCAATGGATCGCACTGAGAAGGACATTGAACTACTTTTACTTGAGCTGAAACCCAACATTGTGTTGTTTGATTATACATGTTGGATGCCGAACTTGGCTCGGAGCTTAGGAATCAAGTCTGTTCATTACATAACCCTAAGCATGATATTTGAATCGTACATGGAATGCATGGAGAAGCAATTTAGGGAAAAGAATGTAGTTGGACATGAGCTGAATCTGTTGAATCCTCCAGCTGGGTTCCCGGATCCTTCCATCAAGCTTCAGGCTCACGAGGTTCGACAATTATCTTCAGTCGTGAATTCAGAGTTTGGGAGTGGTATTCGTTATTATGATCGGATCAGCACCAGCACCAGATTGTCAGATGCAGTAGCTTTCAGAGGCTGTAGAGAAATTGAGGGACTATATGCTGACTTTCTCGAAAGTTCTTATGGAAAGCCTTTGTTGTTTTCGGGGCCTGTCATACCTGAGCCACACACATCCCCTTTGGAAGAAAAATGGGCTGAATGGCTTTCAGGATTCAAGGAGGGATCGGTGGTGTACTGTGCATTTGGAAGTGAATGCAGGCTACATGAAGATCAGCTCAAGGAACTGTTGCTGGGTCTTGAGTTAACAGGTTTTCCATTTCTTGCAGCACTTAAAGCCCCTGTTGGATTTGAGTCTGTTGAAGCAGCTATACCAGAAGGGTTCAGTGAGAGGGTTCGAGGAAGAGGCATTGTTCATGGGAACTGGGTTCAGCAGACACTAATTCTTGACCACCCTTCTATAGGGTGCTTCATTACTCATTGTGGGGTAGCATCTTTACTAGAGGCACTTGTGAGCAATTGTCAGATTGTGGTGTTACCAAATTTTATCGATCAGCTCCTTAATGCAAGGATGATAAGCAACAGCATAAAGGCAGGTATTCAAGTGGAGAAAGGTGAAGAAGACGGTTTGTTCACAAAGGAAAGTGTCTGTGGAGCTGTTAAGACTGTGATGGATTTGGAGAGTGAGCTTGGAAGTGAGGTCAGAGAAAACCATTTAAAATTGAGAAATGTCTTACTCACCGAAGATTTGGAGAACACTTACCTGGATAGTTTTTGTCACAAGCTTCAAGAATTAGTTGGGTGATATTCGAGTCTCAAACCGTTGAGCAGTTTGATTTTAGTTGTTAGTTAAGTTGTGTCTGTGCTAAATCGCATCAACTGTCCATTTTGAACTTTTTAAGTACATGCATGGATATGTTTTTTGCAGATTTGATTATATTATGTGTAGTTGAGGTGTGATATGATGCATCATTAATCACTCAGTCACTCACTCGTTCTCAAAATGCCTAAAATTCTTGAACCAGGTGGCTGCTGTTGATTTGATTTGTTTCAGATAGACGTTTCAATGTAATAATCCTTTGTTCGCATGCGTGCATCTATATGTGGTTCATGGAACAAAAGGCAGTTGAATAAGCATGGGGTCAAAAGTTTTTGTTTACATGTTTCTATTGTGAATCAATAAAATATCTTTATTTTCAATTCTGCAATGACTTGCCAACAACCATCACACCACAACTCTACAAACACAATTATGCCTAAAGCACAAGGGTATCTAACGGTATCTAACGTTATTTTCAATTGTGACATGTGCAATGTATTGCCAACAACCATCGCATCACAACTCTACAACCACAATTATGCCTATAGCACAAGAAGGGTATCTAACGTTATTGAATTTAGAAAGTAAATTTAAATATAATTTGGCTTTTTTTTTTCTAGAATCGTTATCATACTTTATTTAATAAAATCTACATGAAAATTAAAATAAAAAGTGGCCTTCGAAAAAGTATAGGTATTTATTTTGGAACATTGGTTGAAAGTAAACCAACGTGTAAGAAACAAATGGAAAACAACTCAAGTTCAAAACATACGTAAGCAAAACGCTAACAAACAAGAGATTGTGACAAGAGAAAACAAACAAGAGTTTGTCTCCGTGAGTGCGAAAGGTGAGGGGCTGAGTGCCAGAAAGTTGCCATGTGACATTTGTCAGGTGTTTGTCCTAGAGCGGAAATGTAATCGTATCGTAACTCATTTACACAAGATATTTTTGACAACAATTATATTAAGATTTCACAGTTCAATATCTTTTTATTAGTAATAATAAATTTATAAATAATGAGGCAATGGAATTAGACTACCACAGGTCCAACCCCTAACCAAAACACAGCACCAAAAAGTTATGTGTTTCAAACGTGGGGTGTATGTCATGGGCTGATAGAATCGCCTTCTCCAGTTACCCTTCAACATTGTCAGGTGTCTAAGGTTGAAGTCCTTTAGCTATCCAATGCACGAGTTTTCCAGCAAAGATTGCTACTAAATGATATTATTATGCAGAACTGAGTATTTCAGGATGACTGATCCACCTTCCTACACCTTCTCCCATCTTCCACCTGCCTTCATGTACCTAGTATTTTTTTTGTTTCAATTTGCTTTTCTCGTTTTGCAAAGATTTTCTTTGGGCTTAGAATCTCTGTTAGTATTGTTTTCAACCCCCAGATTCTACACCTGCAACAAGAAAAAACTCGTAGATCTCCCTTCATCCAGGGTGTTAGCTATATATGCGGAGCATTAACGTGCTCTTTTCGTAATAGTGTGAGCCTAGTGTTCCATGTTTCGTTGTTTAAGATATTATCACACCACGGGAAACTAGCCAGCAGAATAAGTATATGAAAACAAGTTTATAAGCAGAGATTGTATTCAATTAGTTATCAACTAAGACAACCTCGGTGCTTAGTACGTGCCCAGTTTTCACATCCACACCTTAGGCATCCTTTCCTCCTATCTTATGCTTGGAATCATTATAATACATTATCTACATTTTAAACAAGGAAAATGATATGTTGACACCTTAGAAAAGTTACTTCCATTTGACGATGTGGCAACCATGTCACAAAAAATATCATTTTTTAATAATATGGGTCTACTAACGGTATTAATTGAAAATTTTTGAAAATAGTGAACTACAAGAAAATAGGAAAATAGCTGTTAAAAAGATGTTTGGGTTAATGGTCCATGCAAGAAACGTAGGTCAAATCCACTTTAAAATGTCACAGCCCACGTAACGTAGATAAAAAATTAAAAAATAACAAATAAAACCAAATAGGGGCCAGACCCACGCACCAAAATATTATTTGCAATTAATTATTGCAAGCAGCGTGTGCTAGACTCACCTAAAACGCAAAAGAAAATTAAAAATAAAAAATAAAAATTAGTTATGAACTAAGACACCCTCGGTGCTTGTACCATGCCCTGTTTTCACATCCACACCTTACTCATCCTTCCCTCCTATCTTATGCTTGGCAGTATTACAATACACTATCTACGTTTTAAACAAATTATCAACTTCAAACACCATCTGACTACAAAAAATTTATTTATTTTATTAATCTCAAGAATCTACTTTAAACCTAACTCAACCTTACAAAACCGGTTTATAAAGTGAGGTTTGCATCCATTTACAAACTATTAAAAGGTCTCATCTCTAGCCGAGGTAGGATCTCCAACACACCTCCTCACGCTGAGATTGCTCAACTCGTGTGTGGGACTATATTGTTTAAGGATGGTCTGATAGTGGCCCGATAGCGGCTGGCCCAAGAACCGTGCTAGGGTAGCCTCTGATACCATCTCAAGAATAGACTTTAAGTCTAACTCAACCTTACAAAACCGGCTTGTAAAGTGAGGTTTGCACCTATTTATAAACTATTGAAATGCCTCATCTCTAGTCGATGTAGGATCTCCAACAATTAATTGTGCTAAGGTGAAGATTTTCTCTACATCTAGTGTTTTACTCTTGAAAATGATAATGTTTTTATGTTGCCATATTACAGCTATCCATATGCACTTCTACACACTGTGTCATAAGCAAGGGTGACGAAGTAATTGGAACAACACACATGGAGGATGAAATTGGAAATAATGAGAATGAAAAGTTTGTTATAACAGAAGGACAGGTGTTTAATGTTGTAGAAATTGAAGGCCCAATTATAGAAATTGAAGGCCCAAAAAGGAGTAACCATAAAAGACCTTCTAGGAAAAGGTGAGAGCACTTTAGGGCAGAGAAAAATTGTGGTATTGTTCACCTCCCTCTTGAATTGCTCCCTTTCTTCATTCTCTCTCTTTTGTTGATTTATCTCTTTCCAAATCCACAAGTTGTTACCCATCACAAAACCGCGACATCATCAACTTCACAACTTGCATGCTAATTTTTGTCCTTTAAGTCAGATAAACTGTATTTTGCTGCTACTGTTTGTTGTTCCGTTTTATCAAAATAATATACTTTCACGTTTAAGGATTGTTATATCCTTACATTGGTGCTTCCATTGAGTTATGGCTGACAATACAAGGATGAAGACCATAGAGGCGGATATTTGGAGGCTTTTTGAAATGTACAAAAAAAATGTGGAAGAACAGCGATCATCACTGTCCCGCTCGAGTGAAATTATCGAGCAGTGGTTTGAAGCTCTACAAAACTCCATCGTCCAGTCGATTCAAGACCAATTACAAATCTTCAACCAAAGCTCCACCTCGAACAACCAAGGCCCTCATTCAGAAAGAGATGCAGGAGAACAACCACAGGACCAGGTACATAGTAGAAAACCACACATTGGATACCCAGATTTGACGGAACAGATGCATTAGGTTGGATTTTTGCTATTGATTAATATTTTGATTATTTTCGCATTCATGAAGATGAGAAAGTAGTTACAGCGGGTTTGCATATGACGATACCTACCATTCCTTGGTTCCAATTAGCACAACGTTCATTACCGTTTGGGACTTGGAACAAGATGAGACGAGCAATTTAACTAGAGTTTGGACCATCACTTTTTGAATCACCTTGAGAAGCCTTATTTAAACTACAACAGAATGGCTTTGTAGCAGAATATTATACACAATTTGTTGCCCTGGATGATTGTACCAATATAGAACCTCCAGATGCTCTCACAGTGGATTACGTACTGATATCAAGCGGGAGGTGAAAGTTCAATGCCCTTCGTTTCTGATTTGTGCCGTGAGTCTAGCAAGATTATATGAAGATAAATTTTCTCCTACCTTTAAACCATCAAATGGCCCAAACACTAATAAATATCAACCACACAACCTGATACCCATTCAACAACAAAGCTCACAGCCTAAGCAAAACCTACCACCACTCTTACCTACACCTCCTCATAGACCCATATTGAAAACAGAAATAATGTCAAGAGACTTTCAGCAGTAGAGATCTAATCTCATACGGAGAAAGACTTGTGTTTTTCCTATGATGAGTAGTTCTCACCATCCATAAATGCCCAAACAAGAACGTCATGTTATTGTAGTTAGAGGAGACAAATGAGGAGTCAACACAGCTTAATGAAAATGTGATGGGAATTGTAGTTGTAGCACCAACACAAGAGGAAGTTATGAAGCAACTTGAACAGCAGGTCATTGAACACCAATTGTCATATAATGCAATGAAGGGTACTGATGGTGTGGCAACAATACGATTGAAAGATAGAAGAGCATGAAGTCCAAGTTTTGATTGATGGTGGTAGCTCAGACAGTTTTATTCATCCGATAGTAACCAAATTTCTTAATCTCCCTATTGAACTACCACCAGGATTTAGAGTGATGGTAGGCAATTTTGAGATGATGGAAGCTGAAGGTTATATCCCTACCTTAGAGGTGAATATGCAAGGTCATACTATGTTGATACCCCAAGTTTATGTACTTTATTATGCTGGAGGGGAATTGGTGATTGGCACAACTTGGTTAAAGAAGCTTAAGGCTCATATAGTAGACTATCATTCATCCTCTATTCGATTATGGCAAAAGGGTGACTTTGTAACCATTTATGGGGATGAATTTAAAGGTCTGAAAGAAGCACGGTTCCATCACATAATTCAATTGCAAAACAAAAATGCAGAAAAATAATCAAACCTCTATGCATTAATTAGTTTCCTTATTCTGAACAAATGGAACCCAAATTAGCGATTTTGCTCCACACAAGACATTCCAAAATTTGATTTGTTTCCTTCTTCTCTTTGTCAATCTATATTCCTATCAAACCAGTTTTTATTTTTTCCATTTCCTCACAAACTCCTAATATTTCTCCACCACCTGACTCATGTATTGTCTCTACTCTCATTCAACTATCTCCATAATCCATATTTTAATATTAGGACCTCTCTCCGTAGACTAATTTCCTCCACACTTAGCCTCCACTTTCATTTCCCTAACAAAGTTATATTAAAATAATTTAAATCCTTTACTCCTAATCATTCATCCTTTTTGGATTTACATAAAGTTTTCTAGCTAGTCGATGCAATTTTTCTACCTTCGCTGCCCTAACTCTATAAATATTTCCTCTATATTTTAATCATTTCTTTTAACACAGTTTTTAGCATCATGATTATTGATATAAAGTATAGAGAGGTAACAGACAAAATAGACTTAATTAAAATACCCTCCTTGCAAACCAAATATGTTTTCCTTTCCATCTAGCCAACCTTTCTTTTGTTTTTTTTTTTTTCTATAGTGTCAACCCAAACTTCCTTCTTATATGGTTTCCCTCAACCGTTCCTAGGTAAATAAAAGGAATATGTTTATATTGTTTAGTATTTGCAAAAATCTTTCAATAATCCTTAAGCCAACCCCTATAGCTCCTAGGCTACATTTGTTAAAATTTACCTTAAGACCCAAACCAATTCACCTAAGAATGCCTTTAATAATCAAAATGTTTTCTAATGAGATAGAAATAGAGTGTCATCAACAAATTGTAACCTTCATTTCCTTTTCAGCTTAATCTCTTCTAGCATTTATTTATTTTCTATTTGTCTAACCGTTCCAACTAGTCCTTCTATCACAATAAAAAAAAAAGTAGTGGATTTTCTTGTCTTAAACCTTTTTCTGGTTTGAACTCTCCCAATTCTAAACACACTCTTATTCATTTGTCTCACTTTTAATTAAATTCAAACTTTTCAACGTATATGATACGAAATTTCAATTTTCAATGTCATATATCTTTTCAAAATTTATATTCTTAGTTCCATTTTTTAAAACATACTAAAATTAACAAAAATTAAATTATTATTATATAAACAAACAAGTTGTGTTAACTACTTCTTTATAAAAAATTCACGATAAAAAGTTGTGTCATTTAGAAATCATTTGTTTTAATTAGATGAAAGTCGTACAAGGTAAGAACGACTTTTTCCTATAAACCTGAATACGTCACAGCTTGAAACTCCACTCGTTTCAACCAACCAACCTTCTACCAACTACTTCTCAATCGAATCTTCGTCCGAGGCCGTACCACACTCCCACAAGCTCTCAGACCCACCACCATATTTCATATTTCATGTTGTTCTTAACCACTAAATTCAGAAAATGAGTGCTTGACGTGACTCAACACAACTCAAACATATTCTCTCTTATATAGAGAGAATAGAAAAAAAAGACAAATTCTTATTTTCGAGTGGGACCCGGAGCAGAAGTAATCAAATGCAGAAAGTGGGCTAACTCTCTCTGGTGTCTCTCACCGTGGCCGATGTTTATTTATTTATGTTTACATCTCTTCCTCTTCCCCTTATAGCTCTAAACTAATTATATTCATGTATTACACGGAAGTCTTTAATTTCAATTATAAAATCATTTCATTTAACCAAAATTGTGACAAGTTGTGACGAATTTTAAGTTTATAGAAGTCGTGCATATCCTAAATAACTTCACTGTGATTGAAACAAAGTTGATTTTAGGTTACACAATTTGCCTATCTGTATAATTAAATTATTGTGAAACTGCACCATTTTGATAAATTTTCGGCAAAAGTTCTCAGAATTCATTTGGTGAAACCAAATTTAGTGAGAGAAAAATTGAGTCTAATATTTTAAATGAGATAAAACTGCCACTACTTTTAATTCATTTTTATCTTCATTTTGCTTTATTGGTTATTTTAAATTCATTACTTTTTTTATTAAGATAAAAAAATTCAAAAAGAAAAGAATGTTTAGAAGAAATCTAGCAATAACAAGAAAAGACTTTTTCTTTTTTAATATTTTTACGTAATAAATAATAAATAATTATTATATGAGAATCATTAGCGATTCTGTTAGAGTATATTAATCAATAATAAATAATTTTATATTTTGGTTTAAGAGGAATATGATTGTTTTTTAGGTGGTTAAGTTGATGAGGCAGATATTTTTTTATTGACACAGTTGCGTGCCTGGTCTTAGGCTAAATTTTGCGGGTTAAGATTTCAATGATCTTTTTTGAAATGGTGTATGCACTTTGCTTACGAGAGATTAATTAGTTGGTTGTATGAAGCAAGTTTGTGTACAAGGATTGTGTACAATTTATATTGGTGGTATTGGGGCGTTGATGGGTGGTGGAGCAGTGCACTGTATCTATTTTATCTATGCTGGACATAGTCCACGCAGGAGTATTGCTCAACAAGATGCGAGAATGGTATACGTGCAACAACTAACCACTAAGTCAATTCATGGGACAGGGATGCGAAACACCTTACGGGAAGATCTGAAGAAATTTATATTCCAAATTATATATGTTTATGATTTGTTATTTATTTATTTAATTCACGATTTGAATTGATGTGTAATATACAGAGTACAAATTATGCTTCTAGAAAGGCACATCGATTAGTTAATTTTTATATGGTTTGAATTTATGGTTGGAATTGGAGGTGTAATTATGTAAGGATTGAGACACCCCTAAAGTGTCTCTTTAATTTAATTTATTTCTTGTTGTTAAAAAAAAGCAATTATGTTAGAATAGCTATTATGTTATGATCATGTTATTCCATGTACTCCATATATAAAGTATTTTCTTTCATAAAAAAGTAAGAAAAGAGATATATTTTCACTCTCATATCCTTTGTTCTTTTTCGTTCATTTCTCATTTCTGTTCATTTCTTTATTTTCATACTGTGTGATTAATATGATATCTCTGTTATGGTGTTAGAGCTCTCTAACCGAGAGAGCTCCACTTTGTCAACTCTGATTTTGTTCCATTTGCAAAAAAACTCATCATCTGTAATGGCTTCAGAAGAAGTGTCATTACTTTTTTTTTCCTTTTTTACGAATTTTATTTTAACTTTATTCATAAAATAGAATACAATCAAAATTCTTTTTTTTATTTAAATAATAACACACATTTTTATTTTTATTTTATATTGTTTTATATTTTAGAATAATTTTATTTGCCCGGACGAAATTGGGTGTTGACACCAATTCTTGATCAACATAATCAATTTCCACCTAGCCCACTAATATTACAATTTTTACTTCTGATTAAACAAGTGAATATTATTTAGAATATAACTAGTCTTGACAAAAAATAATTATTGTTAGAAATATAACCATTTATGATTAAATAATCGAATATTGTTTAAAATACAGTAGTTCCTAACTAAAATACTTGATTACAAGAAGATTTAATCGGGTTACTCACTACAAGAACACTCTAAGATAAATGCAACATAAAAATTATTAAAAAAAATTGTAACTTTTTTGTGTTGCATTTATTAGCGATTTATGTATTCTTCTTCTCTTTTGCAAAAAGGAAATAAAGAATAAAGATGGTTGAAGAAAGTTTGTAGTTTTTGTTGCATTGTATTTACTATTCTATTTATGTATTATTATTTTTCTTGTGTTTTATATATAAGGCATCTTAAACCATGACTTCTTTATATTTATCCATCTATCTATATTTCTCCATATATCCTTGTAAATGTTCTTCATTATTCTCCATCTATCTATATTTCTCCATCTATCTTTATACTAGTAGAAAAATAGCGTTTATCATCGATTCTGAAAGGCCTTTATCGTCGGATCCCGAACGGACGTTAACCCAGGAGACGTTGAAAATGACGTCGGTTAAACAACCGACGTAGTAAAAATCATCACCATGTCGGTTAAGATCAAGAAACTGACGGGGTGATGTATGTACTTTATTACGTCGGTTGGAAGCCCCACAACCGACGTAATAGGGTTGTTTTTTAAAAAAAATAATCAGAAAAAAAAATTTCAAAATTTTCCAGAATCACTTTGATAAATCTTTAATACATACAAAGAAAAACCACAACAATTTCCAGAACTTTTTAGCAAGTATAAATAGAAGAAATAGTAGGCTAAAATCTAAAAAAAAAATAAAAAAAAGGGTAAACAATGGAATTTTGGAAAAAAAAGTTCGGAATCCCCTTTGGGTATGGCCCAGGAGCTTCGTTACGCAATTTTGAGAAACTTTCATTTTTGAAGTGTCTCAATACGAGCTTTCTATCAAAAGTTATGGCTATTTGAAGTTTTTTCATCCAAAAAATTTTGAAACCCTAAATCTATGATACAAACATCCAAAAGGCATTCTAAGCATACAAAGATAAGAAAACATACCTCTTGTAGATAGTGAGAACAAAACCAATGAACAGAAATCAACCCAAACGAAATCTATCAAAACCAGAAAATGCAAAAGTGGAGTGAATGAAACCACAAAAGACAATGAGAGATGGGGCAGAACAATACGTGAGGGAGAACACCACGTACCAGTGAGCACATAAGCAAGAAAGCGAGACAGAATGCAAGAGAGAAAATGACAACGTGAGCGAGAGAGAACTGTGAAGAAGTAGCACGCACAAGAGGGAAAATGAGAGAGGGAGGCAAAGTGTAAAAGTAAAAATAGTGAAGCTGGAAGCACCACATCGGTTTTGGGCTTCTAATCGACGTGGTGCATGGCCTGAAATCCCCAATTTTAATTATGATGGCCCACCACGTCGGTTAGAAGCCCATAACCGACGTGGTGCAAACCTTAATTTCACCCAGCTTTTTTCTCAATTTACTCAGCCCATGATGTCGGTTGGAGTCCCATAACCAACGTCATGGTTGAACACACCACGTCGGTTTGTAGCTCCTAACCGACGTGGTGCTCACCCGCCATTTAAAAATTTTTAAATTTTGAATTTTTATTTTTTATTGATATATCCATGACGGTTGTTTTTGTTTAACCGACATTGTGTACACATCACAACGTCGGTTTTGGTTTAACCAACGTTATGAATGTTGATTTATTTACAAAGATGTTACCGCATTTTTTAGAATGACGATTTTTGGTTTAACCGACATTATATTGACGACGTGGAAGCCCTTTTTTCTACTAGTGTTATTTCTCCATCTATCTTTGTAAATCTTGAATTACTTGATAATGTTCATGTTGTGCGTGCTACTTAAATTTCATTCACCTAATGGTCTCCTTTTACCACTTTCTTGAAAGAAAAAAAAAAACCACTTGCTTTATTTTAGAAGTTATTATTTATTATAGGTTACAAAGTAGGTAGCCCAATTAGAGGTAATTCAAAGAGTGATCCAATTGTATTTTTCATGTTTAGAACATGCTTTCTAACTAGTTTATCTTCGATGATATGAACTTCAAGAACTGAGCAGAAAAAATAAATCTTATGAATATACTTTAATTTATAAATAAAAATTATCTAAAAGAATAATATAGATATAGTGCATTAATTATTTATTTAAGAATATAAGTCAAGCTTACTAAGTATAACTATAACACATTGCGAAATAAATGACAACTTTAATAAGTTATAATAATTATTAGATAACATGCCACTAAATAGACTTACAAAATTTGTGCACGAACATTTATAATCGACACTTAAAATCAAGAAGAACTTTTACATTAATTCTAGAATCGAAATTGTAAATGACCTTGTTGAACATCACATATTTTCATGTCGGTTCTCATTAGACGTGGAAAGTGTCTTAACTAACATTGAATTTGGCATTATGAAATACTTTCTATATCAATGTTGCCAACAATCAACCTACAATATAGGTTTTCTTTTCTAAATAAGCTCTCTATTTAGATATGATTCCAGATAGAAAATTAATAAAATTCTAATTAATAGTTAGTCAAGGACGTACATTCAGTTAGAGAAAAAAACAAAGTGCTGAAGGCCCCAAAAAATTTACGAGGCATAATATTTTAAAACATTTTATTTAAATACAAATTATTAGAGAAAGATATTATTTTCAAAACAAGGCCCAATATTTTATAAGAATCAAATTTTACACATTTTATGTATCTTTTATATTCTTTTCAATTACTTGCTTGTTTTTAATAGAAAATAAAACTATCAAGCCATCTTCTTTCTCATTCTCTTTTTTTGTTTATTTTTTTTTATTTTGATTAACACTTCTTTTTTTCAATTCATCTTCTCTTTTATTCTCTTTACTTTCAATTTAAGTGACAAACGATAATTTATTATAGATAGAGTTTTCAAAACTACACAAATGTGATAAGTGATATTTGATAATTAATTCAACTACAAGAAAAAATGATTTTGCCCACGGTCAAAATCTATAGGTTACAAATTGCCCACGATCAAAATATATAGGTAACAACAAAAAAAAAATTTGTAGATAAATTAGCATTACTCATGATTTGTCCACATACAAAAGTCTCTAGGTAATTTAGGCATAAGTAATTTACTTACGGAACTTGAGTCCATCGGTAATACTCACCGACTCTATAGGCAATTTAGGCATAAGTAATATCTATGAACTTCGGTTTGTAGGAAATACCTTTAAACTCTGATCCGTAGGTAATACCTACCCACTCTAATCCGTAGGTAATACCTATCCACTATAATATGTAGGTAATATCCACCAACTCCAATCTATTGATATTACTCACCTATCTCTTTTAAAGTTTTTTTTTTTAACTTTTAAACTATTAATTCTTATTAATGATTTTTTATAATGAAATTTATTTATTTTTCTTAAATTATAGTAATAATAAGTTCCTTATTATACGTACTAATAGTTTAAGATGAGCTCATAAGTCTAGAAAATAAATTATAATCACAATATGAAAATCATTCTCCAAGAAATAAGTCTAGAAAATAAATTATAACCATAATATGAAAATCATTCTCCAAGAAAAAAGGCAGCATGTTTCAAAAGACAAAATTAATAACCATTTTTCTCTACTATTACACTCTTGACCCAATAGAGGGAATTTACACAATAGAATTTCATCAAGTAATAATGTCTTCAAGACCAATTAAACACTAGAATTGAACTGATGACAGACAAAGAAAAAGAAATAGTTGATATGAAATATATACAATTGTCGTATACAGTTTCATTCTATTAGTCTGATTCATTCTTTAGTCAAACAAGTGTACTTCGGGAATGGAGATAGGCTTCTCGGTAGGACTTGTATCATTTTGATATGATCTTAAGGTCTACGCTCTAGACATTCATGCAATTTCTTGACTTACTTCCCACAATCCAAAGCTCACATGTTAAAGGCTACGTCTTTAAAGGCAAAAATTTTGATAAAAAATTTCAATTTTGTAAAATCCAAGAACTTAAAATACTAGGAAAAAAACTTTGAATAAAGAATTAAATTAGAATTGAAATTACAAATTAAGGTTGTTATTTAAGGACGGATATATATATAGAGAGAGATAAAAGCATTGGAAGAAAATGGGAGAGGAAATATTCAATACCTTTTCAACTGAAAAAAGGCCTCGTTGATTAATCCAAATATCAAATTGATCCTCTACATCTGCAACTTCACCACTGTGATGCTCAGTTCTAAAGAGATTCAACTTGTCACAATTATATATATCTAGATGCAATAACATTGGCCCTTCTAGAGAGTTTTTTCCATGGTAGAATATTGAGCTCGGACAATTCCCATAGTATTAATGATGTCAGACGATGGAAATTCAACTATTTAGTTTCTTCCTCAAGCTGCTCCAGCCTCAACCAAAATTTCCACTAATGTTGGAAACATACTTCTAAGGCTTTGACAATTAGAAATGTACACTTCTTGAAAGTCTTGAAGGCTATAAATTTCGTCAGGATTATAATACAAAAATGTATTAATATTAGGTTGTATTGAAAATATTTACTAAAGGAGACAATACTATAAATGTTTACTGTTTCACAAAGCCATCATGCAACCTGGATCAGTCGTGTGAGCTAAAACCATCTTAAGTGACTTGGTTATAAGAGATTTAAGCGCTTGAAAATCTAGTGGTTTGAAGAGATTTGCACAAAAACCCTAACATGATAATCATTGATGACAATTGGAACTTGCTTAGACATGTTTTTAAATGGAAAACTCTAGTACCTCTATCAGCTATTAGTCATCATAGAAAGAAATTAACGGGACAGAAAACAGTTGTAGAAGTTGTGCTTCATCTAAAGAAGGTGTTTTGTCTGGAATGATTGTGATATAAAGGCTCTAATTCATAGAAATGGTTATGGTTGTATTATATGGAGGTCAAGAGAAAAAGTTAGCCACGGTAGCAGAAGAAACTATAACAAGTTAGAGTGTCAACTAAAGTACAAATAATAATAATAAAAGTAAAAACTGGTATATATTTTGTGGTAGGCACGAAACAAGATGCCTTTTGTCTAGCTTTATTCCTTCCCATTGACGTGGTGTTTCTCATGAAGTCTCTGTTTAACACCATCACCACCAACTTCGGAGGAGGCATAATTGTTTTTCAATTGCTTCTACCATAAGCCAAATTGAACTGAAAACTTAAACAACAACTATGATAATTACCCCTTAGGCAACAAAAAACCACATCACTCACCCCCTCCACGTATAAATACAATTATCCTTAATGTCAGAACACCTACTACACCACTGGCCATTTTCATCACATCAAACCTTCATACAATATTTCATACACAACCAACCATGAAATACTATCAGATATCCCATTTCAGCCACCCACGAAAAGCTTGTAAGATAGCAATTATTTTTCCAAAGTGATCCCAACCAAACATGGAATGGTATGAATCATTCGAAAACAAAATAGCAAAATCAGACAGATTCAATGTAAAATGAACTACAATGCAGAACACAGAAAAAGAAAAAAAAGATAACTGGAACTGAAAACTTGGACCAGAGTTTTGGCATCTCCTCTCAGACAAACAACACGAAATGTGAACTACTACCACACCTCTCTTTCCTTGCAATCGGTGGCTCCCCTCCTTCATCAAACTGAAAACAACCTCATTGTCAAAGCTCTCTGGCGCAGTGGGTGACTTAGGAACAAACATACCTATCGTGCTTCTGGTCAACAACTTGAATCTCACTATCACACTGGTCTACAGTGCGCTCTACAACATTGCCACTACCTTGCTCTTCGGCCTTTCCATGCTGGTCCAGCCCATGAAGTCCATCGCCATTGTCGTTGTCTCCTCCGCGCCCCCGCTCACAATCGCCCATATCTCTACCACCGGCCTCTCCGTCCCCGCTGTCCTCAGAGCACCAGTCTCATATCCATTCTCTTTCGCTACCTCCCACTGCCTGTCATCCGCGGCGTCCAACTCTCCCATGGCCTCAACTTCGCCTTCTCCACCGTCAAATAGATTTGTTATGACCATGACCACACAAAATCAAAATAAGGCCCTCCCTGCTTCTGGTTCGCCCTCATCGCCGTATACGAAGCTTCCTCCGCCTGTAGTCGAAGTACTCAATGCTACTTTCATTCAATTTTTATTTCAGGTCCTTTCAGTTTCACAATGGCGTAGGTAATATCAAATTCACGAAGAAGACTTCGGATTGAAGAGCTCCAGATAAGGGTTTAACGTGTGTTTCTTCTTTTGGAACATGGAAAGATATTTCACAAATCTTAAATATATGGTCGTCAAATAGATTGCCTAGCAAAAGTGAAGTATTCGTCGAAGTATGGAGCTGTCATGTCCACTAGAGGTACTCGGGGTCTCGACGATGTGGTTACATATTTTTATCATGGGTCCTTGCTATTCATCCTCTGGAGGTGTGGAAGGACGACCTCCTCCTAGCCTTCTCCTCGTATCTTCATTTTCCTTTTTAAAGACACAAACCTTTTATGCGTTCTTTTGCTTTATCTCAGCTATTTCCTTCTATAGGGCCAAATGTAAGATCACTAGTATTTTACCCGTACGGGGTTTAATTGGGGTCACATTTAAGTTGGAAGTAAAGATGTTTTTGGCAAAAATTAAATGGAAATTCGATCCAATGAAACATGCAAGTCGAGGTGTAGCTTGGAGGGTCAACGTGTAGCTTGAAGTGCCAGGTGTGGCTTCGAGTGCCGAGATGTAGCTTGGATTGCCGAGGTGTTGCTTGGAGTGCTGTGTTGTTCTGTATACTTTCTTTTGTGTACTCGTAATGTCTATTCTTTTTTATTAACACGATTTTAAATCACTTTTAATTGAGTTTTAATCCCATTAAATTCTAATATCCTTTAGTTAATACTAATTATTTTTCTTTTAGTTAAAACCTAATAAAGTGAATGAATATAATATAAAGGGTGGACAGATTCAGATTCAAAAGCTGCAGCATTCGACAATAATGAAATAATGAAATAATTTTTCTGTATAAATTAAAATAATTTTGTACTTATAGAAGATATTATTGAAATGGATATAAAATATAAAAAATGATTGATTAATCATTTATTAGAGTGTTTACTGCTTCAAATATTCCATCAAATTAAAATAAGTTTTTTTATATTTCAAATTTATCATTAATATGTCTATTACATTTTTATATATATAAACTATTAATAATTATATTTTTTTATTTATTCGTAGAATCAAAATGTTTGAAGATGATACTATTTATAGTTAGTTTTGACATACTTATTTGATTTAGATTTTTTTAAAGTAAAAATAGCTTCCATGTATATAATTTTTGAAATCACCGTGAGATATTTATTGTGTTTTTTTGTCATTTAAATTGTAATTAATACTTTATATTTTAATATTTATATTTGATGTTTATTTATTTTTATTTATATTTTTTTAACATTTTAAAATAATTCATCTATTTATTATGGCATGGAAGAATGTGATAATTACACATTTTCCAAATATATGTGGATGAAGAGATTCAATTGTCTTGAATGCTCGAAAATAAGAGATAGTCACCACTTGTATTCAAACTTAAACTGCCGACGCATAGAGTGTTTATCGAGGTGTGGAGTGTGGAGGTGTGACTTGGTTTTAAATCACCTTTAATTTAGTTTTAATCCCATTAAATTCTATTGATATCACATTAACTCTGATTTTTTTTTCTGTCAATTAAAACCTAATAAAGTGAATGAATATAGTAGAAAAGATGACCAGATTCATAAACTGTAGTAGCTCAAATAGAAATAAGAAATCATATTTTTTAAATTCATTTTTTTTATTTCAATTATCTAGAAATAAAATATCAAAGATAATAAAAATTGAAATTTTATTGAAAAAGAAAAAGAAACCAAAAGATTAAAGAACTAAAACTTTAATTATTTATTTTTTGTTTGTAATGATTCTTATTCTAAAAATGTGACACTTCCTTATGCATGACTATTATTATTATTATAAAAATAACTATAAAAGATAAAAAATAATGATATATTTTTTCTGTATAAATTAAAATAATTTTGTACTTATAGAAGATATTATTGAAATGGATATAAAATATAAAAAAGGATTGATTTATCATTTATTAGAGTGTTTAATATTTCAAATATTCCATCAAATTAGAGAAAATTCTTTTATATTTTAAATTTCTATTTAATACGTCTTACATTTTTATATTTATAAACTATTAATAATTATATTTTTTATTTATTTCTAGAATCAAAATGTTTGAAGACAATATTATTTATAGTTATTTTTGACATACGTATTTGATTTAGATTTTTTTAAAGTAGAAATAGCTTTCATGTACATAATGTTTGATATCACCGTGAGATATTTATTATGTTTGTTTTTTTCATTTAAATTGTAATTAATACTTTATATTTTAATATTTATATTTGATGTTTATTTATTTTTATTTATATTTTTTTAACATTTTAAAATAATTTATCTATTCATTATGGCATGGAAGAATGTGATAATTAGGCATTTTCCAAATATATGGATGAAGAGATTCAATTGCCTTGAATGCTCCAAAATAATAGGTGGTCCCCACTTATATTCAAACATAAAGTGCCGACCAATAGAGTGCCCGAGCTAAAATAGAAATAGGAAATCATATTTTTTAAATTTGTTTTTTTATTTTCATTATCTAGAAGTAAAATATCAAAGGTAATTGAAATTTTATCGAAATAGAAAAGAAACCAAAAGATTAAAGAACTTAAAATTTAATTATTTAATTTTTGTTTGTAATGATTCTTATTTTAAAAATGTGACACTTCCTTATGGATGATTATTATTATTTATATAAAAATTACTATAAAAGATAAGAAAATAATGAAATAATTTTTCTGTATAAACTAAAATAATTTTGTACTTATAGAAGATATAATTGAAATAGATATAAAATATAAAAAACGATTGATTTATAATTTATTAAAGTGCTTAATACTTCAAATATTCCATCAAATTAGAGTAAGTTCTTTTATATTTCAAATTTATCTTTAATTTGTCTATTACATTTTTATATTTACAAACTATTAATAATTATATTTTTTTATTTATTTGTAGATCAAAAGGTTTGAAGACCATACTATCTATAGTTATTTTTGACATACTTATTTGGTTTATATTTTTTTAAAGTAGAAATACGTTTCATGGATATAATGTTTGAAATCTCAGTGAAATATTTATTATGTTTTTTGTCATTTAAATTGTAATTAATATTTTATATTTTAATATTTATATTTGATGGTTTTTTATTTTTATTTATATTTTTTTAACATTTTAAAATAATTGATCTATTTATTATGGCATGGAAGAATGTGATAATTAAGCATTTTCTAAATATATGGATGAAGAGATTCAGTTGCCTTGAATGCTCCAAAATAATAGGTGGTCCCCACTTGTATTGGCGAGGTGTGAAGTGTCGACTTGTGGAGTGTAAGGTGTGGCTTGGTTTTAAATTACTTTTAATTGATTTTAATCCCATTTTATTCTAATAACTTCACATTAACTCTGATTTCTTTTTTCTGAGTTAAAACCTAATAAAGTGAATGAATATAGCAGAAAGGATGCCCAGATTCAGAAACTACAACAGGTCAAATAGAAATAAGAAATCATATATTTTAAATTCATTTTTTTATTTCAATTATCTAGAAGTAAAATATCAAAGATAATAAAAATTGAAATTTTATCGAAATAGAAAAAGAAACTAAAAGATTAAAGAACTCAAACTTAAATTATGTATTTTTTGTTTGTAATGATTCTTATTCTAAAAATTCGACACTTCCTTATGCATGATTATTATTATTATTATAAAAATAACTATAAAAGATAAGAAAATAATGAAATAATTTTTTTGTATAAACTAAAATAATTTTGTACTTATAGAAGATATAATTGAAATGGATATAAAATATAAAAACTGATTGATTTATAATTTATTAGAGTGTTTAATACTTCAAATATTCTATCGAATTAGAGTAAGTTCTTTTATATTTCAAATTTATCATTAATATGTCTATTACATTTTTATATTTATAAACAATTAATAATTATATCTTTTTATTTATTTGTAGAATCAAAATGTTTAAAGAAGATATTATCTATAGTTATTTTTATTTTTGACATACTTATTTGATTTAGATTTTTTTAAAGTAGAAATACATTTCATGTATATAATGTTTGAAATAATGGTGAAATATTTATTATGTTTTTTTTCATTTAAATTGTAATTAATATTTTATATTTTAATATTTATATTTGATGTTTATTTATTTTTATTTATATTTTTTAACATTTTAAAATAGTTTATCTATTTATTATGGCATGGAAGAATGTGATAATTAGGCATTTTTCAAATATATGGTGAAGAGATTCAGTTGCCTTGAATGCTCCAAAATAATAGGTGGTCCCCACTTATATCCAAACTTAAAGTGTCTGACGAGTGCCCGAGATGTGAAGTGCTGCCTGTAGAGTGTCCAGGTGTGAAGTGCCGACCTTGGAGTGTCCAGGTGTGGCTTGGTTTTAAATGAGTTTTAATTGAGTTTTAATCCCATTAAATTCTAATGACTTCACATTAATTCTGAATTTTTTTTCTGTTAGTTAAAACCTAATATGGTGAATGAATAAAGTATAAAGGATGGCCAGATTCAGAAACTACAACAGCTGAAATAGAAATAGGAAATCATATTTTTAAATTCGTTTTTATTTTATTTTAATTATCTAGAAGTAAAATATTAAAGGTAATTGAAATTTCATCGAAATAGTAAAAGAAACCAAATGATTAAAGAACTTGAAATTTAATTATTTAATTTTTGTTTGTGACGATTCTTATTCTAAAAATGTGACTCTTCCTTATGCATGATTATTATTATTTACATAAAAATAACTATAAAAGAGAAGATAATAATGAAATAATTTTTCTGTATAAACTAAAATAATTTTGTAGTTATAGAAGATATTATTGATATGGATATAAAATATAAAAAACGATTGATTTATAATTTATAAGTGTTTAATACTTCAAATATTCCATCAAATTAGAGTAAGTTCTTTTATATTTCAATTTTATCATTAATATGTCTATTACATTTTTATATTTATAAACTATTAACAACTATATTTTCTTTATTTATATGTAGAATCAAAATGTTTGAAGATGTTATTTATAGTTATTTTTGACATACTTATTTGATTTAGATTTTTTAAATGTAGAAATACGTTTCATGTATATAATGTTTGAAATCATTGTGAAATATTTATTATGTTTTTGTGTCATTTAAATTGTAATTAATATTTTATATTTTAATATTTATATTTGATGTTTATTTATTTTTATTTATATTTTTTTAGCATTTTAAAATAATTTATCTATTTATTATGGCTTGGAAGAATGTGATAATTAGGCATTTTCCAAATATATGGATGAAGAGATTCAGTTGCCTTGAATGTTCCAAAACAATAGGTGGTCTCCTCTTTTATTCAAACTTAAAGTGCCGACGTATAGGAGTGTCGTGCTGCCGATGTATGGAGTGCCGAGGTGTAAAGTGCTGACGTGCGGACTGTCCAGGTGTGGCCCATTAAATTCTAATGACTTTACATTAACTTTGATTTTTTTATTTGTCAGTTAAAACCTAATAAAGTGAATGAATATAGTAGAAAGGATGGCCAGATTCAGAAACTACAGCAGCTGAAATAGAAATGGGAAATCATATTTTTTAAATTCATTTTTTTTTAATTATCTAAAAGTAAAATATCAAAGGTAATAAAAATTGAAATTTTATCGAAATAGAAAAAGAAACCAAAAAGATTAAAGAACTTAAAATTTAATTATTTAATTTTTGTTTGTAATGATTCTTATTCTAAAAATGTAACACTTTCTTATGCATAATTATTATTATTTATATAAAAATAACTATAAAAGATAAGAAAGTAATGAAATATTTTTTTTTATAAACTAAAATAATTTTGTACTTATAGAAGATATTATTGATATGGATATAAAATATATAAAGCGATTGATTTATAATTTATTAGAGTGTTTAATACTTCAAATATTCCATCAAATTACAGTAAGTTCTTTTATATTTCAAATTTATCATTAATATGTCTATTATATTTTTATATTTATAAACTATTAATAATTGTATTTTTTTTATTTATTTGTAGAATCAAAATGTTTGAAGGCGATATTATTTATAATTATTTTTGATATACTTATTTGATTTAGATTTTTTTTAAAGAAGAAATACGCTTCATGTATATAATGTTTGAAATCACCGTGAAATATTTCTTGTGTTTTTTTGTCATTTAAATTGTAATTAATATTTTATATTTTAATATTTATATTTGATGTTTATTTATTTTATTTATATTTTTTTAATATTTTAAAATAATTTATCTATTTATTATGGCATGGAAGAATGTGATAATTAGGCATTTTCCAAATATATGGATGAAGAGATTCAGTTGCCTTGAATGCTCCAAAATAATAGGTGGTCCCCACTTGTATTCAAACTTAAAGTGCCGACGTATAGAGTACCCGAGGTGTGAAGTGCTGCCAACTTATAAGGTGCCCATGTGTGAAATGCCGACATGTGGAGTGTCGAGGTGTGGCATGGTTTTAAATGACTTTTAATTGAGCTTTAATCCCATTAAATTCTAATGACTTCACGTGAACTCTGATTTTTTTTTTTCTGTCAGTTAAAACCTAATAAAGTTATTGAATATAGTAGAAAGGATGGCCAGATTCAGAAACTGCAGTAGCTAAAATAGAAATAGGAAATCATATTTTTTAAATTCTTTTTTTTATTTTAATTATCTAGAAGTAAAATATCAAAGGTAGCCTCCCGCTGCAAACTTAAATTTTGTAAATATATAAGTCGTTTTTGGATTCTCGTCATATTCTTACATTGTTGGTTCAAAATTTCAAACATAATGATCGTATCACAATACAAATGGCCTAGAATTGACTAAAACCCAAAATAGTTTCAATGCTTGATGCCACTATCATTACCCCTTGTATTACTCTTGTGCTGCCAAGAAATATTTTGTAGACAAATAAAAGGCATCAGTTTAATCTCTTGAAATAAATTTCAATGCTTAAACTCACATTATTTAGGAAATCTTAGCAATGAGGTCTTATAAACTTCTCTTAGCAATGCTTAAACAATTTGAAAAGTCTGATTAAGATATTTACCTCTAGATCATCAAGAAGTTTGAGAGGTGTACTGTCAACGTTAAGGAAGGTCCCTGACAAATTCGTTATAGATTTCCAATGCCGAAAACTTCAAAACAAAATCCCTTTCCGCGTGCTGTGAAAAATCAAAATGTAATCAACATGGGGTTTTGACAATGAAAAGGCCATGTAGTGATTAATCGACGAGTTCAGATTTCTTTTACCTTTTCAATGTAGTATGTAGTTGAAAATATCTGCTATAATGCACTCTGTTATACCACTCATGGTTTATGTTTTTCCACTGCTAGCTTGTCCATATACAAAAATGCTTGCTGATCAAATAGTTAATCAAAGAGCAAATGAGCCACTATATAAATTTAAGGAAGTTCATTCTTATGAAGGAAGAAAGGCAGATAAAGGGGAAAAAGCTCACAATTGATGCCCCTGAGAACTGAAAGAGCAACTTCCTTCGCTGCTTCTTCGTAAACCTCCCTAGTGTGGCTATCACTACTAAATACTTGATCCACAACAAAAAAGAAAAAATAAATCAAGGTCGATCAAGAGTATGGTGATGTAAAAGAAGTGAAAATGAAGAAAAGAGAAGAAAAGCAAAAAAAAAACTCGAACCTTTTGTTGTAAAGTGATCCTCCGACGAGTTTCCATCAACCTCCACTCTCCTCCATTGTCGCAATCGCTGCTATGAGTCACCATTATAGACAAAGTTTTGAATTTGGGCACTGAAGTTTGGTCATCCACAGAATGAGGGATTTTATAGACAAAGATAGAGGCGGGCGTTTTGAATTTGGGCGATTTGAAATTTGAAATTTGAATGCACAAATGGAGACATGCGCGCACAAATGGAGGCATGCGCGACTGCCAAATGTCACATATTTGGCCTACCATGATTTCATTGTTTTTGTTTGACATGTGTATTGCTTTCCTTTACAGGTAAGTTTTTGTTTTGATTTTTTTGTGTGGAATTTTAATAGAGCGACACGTGTTAAAAGTTTCCGCTTGTGCTACCTACAAATGTTATAGTTATAGATGTATTTGGCATCGATTGCTCTTGCTTTTGTAGGTCTTTGGTCTTGAGTCATATTTATTGTAGGTACCATCGAATTATGAATACACATATCATCGAATTATGAATATTAGTCCTTCTCTACCTTATAGTAGGCGTCAATTGTTCTTGTATGGGTTGGGAAGCGGTCTTCGATATTGTTTTGTCGTCTGAGAAATATTATGTGTTGCTCTTTATCTTTAATTCTACGGGTCTTCAAATTTTCAAATCTCTGAGTTCAGATTGTAGTTGAGGGAGATACCTATAAAAAGTTTTTTGATGCACAAGATAATGTATGATATTTGGAATATTTAAGTGTTGGTTTAGAAATGCACTTTTTATCATATTGTGCCCACTAGTAGAAACAAGGCCTTTATCGTCAGTTCTGAGATGGTCCCGAACCGACGTTGACCCAGGAGACGTTGAATCAGATGTCGGTTAAACAACCGACGTCACGTAATTCACTACCATGTCGGTTAAGACCAGCCAACCGACGTGGTGCTTTGTTGAAAATTAAAAATATAAGAAGCATCACGTCGGTTTGGTGCCAAAATCGACGTGGTGCTTCTTTTGTTTTCAATTTTAAGATGCACCACAACGTCGGTTTTGACCATAACCAATGTGATAATTCCATCACAATGACGGTTTTAACCATAATCAACATTGTGTTTGTGTTTTTTTTTTTTAAATATACATATTAAATAAGCTATTAACTTCCCTGCATCATTCTAGAAACCAGCCAGAATTCATTTAAATACACAAAATGACAAGCAATTGTAGTTCTTAGTTAGTATGTACACTAATTTACACTAAAATATACTTGTAATACAATAAGAACTACTTCTAATCTACACTAAGATTGACTTCTAACTTTAAGAAAATACTTTGCCCATTCTTTTTGAATTTCTTCTATATCGTTCTTGTCCAAAGACTCTATATTTTGAAAAACCTGAAATAAATACAAAGTTTAATCTTAGAACTTCAAAATTAACAAACATTTGACATATTTACAAACTTATAAGAGAAAAACTTACATGCTCCCAAGAATCCACGATCCCAGCTCCTGCTATGGTTCTCATCCAGTGCATAATGTAATATCTACATTTCCAACTTTCTCGTTGCTTATTGCACTTTCATTAAAGTTCAATCATCAAAAATTTGAATAATGCTAATTTTAATAAAGTTAATTAAATTTAGAGATAAATACCTTAGTCTGTATCCATTGAAGGTTTTGGGTTGTGGATAAAGATCTTCCGCAAAGAACCTTACACACATTCATTGCACTAAAATTCAAGTTGTTTAGTAAATTACTTATTTGTATATAAAATAGTGATATATAATACTTAAAGTTAATTAAACGATACCGTTGTACAATTTGTTTCAAATTGGTCGTTGGCTTCTTATGCAACGAACAAAACCAAACAATTGTGTTGTTCGTGGGACACACAAGCATCAGCTGCCAATGAGACCTAAAATAAAAAATCTATTAATAATGTAATATTCTAAACATTACTTAAGATCAAAACATAAAGATTTGCAACTTACTAATGGATAATGGGGGCAAAGTAAATTCTCTTCCTCGACTCTGAAATCCAATTTTGTATATAGGTCTGAGCATCAATCATTTTATTTCGAGACCTCTGTAAACTTTGAGGCTTAAGGAATCCATAAATATCAGGATTCCCTGTGTTATAAACTAAATCATTTATGTACCTGCATTGTGAAAATCAATGTTAGTAATAGGATAAGTTGATGAAATAAATAATTAGCAATCATGTAGAAAGGTATACTTACATCATCCAGAATTGAATTATATTAATGTTTAACATCTGGGAACCATCAACTAGTTCCAACATGTCTTGCATCAATATATACAGGGGGACACCTTCAATCCCAAGGGTAGATGCTTGCCAAGGAATTTGAGCTGGATTATTAAAATACTCGTAGAGTATATGAGTCAACTCTTGAAGTGGATTCACTTTTGACTCAGCGGGTGGAGACCTAGGACTTAAATCATGACCTGGTGATTTCCCTTTACTTCCTTGGCCCTGTAACACAAACAAAATGTATTAATTAACATTAACTGTGAATTTAAATAAGATTAAGACAAATCACAATACCTAAGTCCTTTTAGAAATGGCTTGTAGGAGATGTGTAGGCCATGCAATAAATTTACCAAGTGCCTCTCCCACAAGTCTGACCTCTGATGTGGGCACAGGCACCTCGGCATCTGTCTGTCTAATTTCTTTAACGACCATTCTAATAAAATGATCTCCAAGTGGCATTGTATGGAGCGTTGAAGATGTGGGAAACACTCTCCCAATCGCCACCAATCAAGGAGTATCTCCAACAAATAATTTACACCGATATGAGGTATCAGTGTTGGTGTCCTCCTCCTCCTCGTCTAATGCAACACAACTCCCCTTTGTACTAGCTCTCCCACGTGTAAGTACTACTACACCTTCCTGCAAAGGAGTGTGCTGTTGTGATAACTCCTCCAATTCTCTTCTAATGTCTCAACTCATCTTTTATTTTGTCTCATACTTTTTGTTCTATTTGAGAGTTCAATTCATCTTTAAGTTGAGACCTCAATTCATCTTTAAGTCGAGATATCTCCATGACTATATTTGCATTCTGAGATGAGCTAGACCGTGGAGCAGAACCAAAATATTGTCTCACACGCACACCAAACCAAACAGTCTGTACACGACCGAGCTGTTCCTCAGTGCCCAGAGCAGTAATCAATATATCTTGTCTTCCTTGAATGAAAAAGCTGCCCTGGGAGCTCTACTCCACCAGAGAATCCTGAAAAACAAATACAATATAACAACATTGTATAAAAGGAAGACATTAGAATTCATGAGTAAATTGTTATTAACTTACAATGCCTTGGGCAATCTCATAAGCCTCAGCTGATGTCATCTACCCTCTAGGTTTAGTCCTAGCCAACTTCCATTTCTCATGTCGACTAGGAGGGGATGGAGGAGAAATGACTTCATCTGAACCTGAGGCTTCTCTTAATCTTTGTAATTTTTCGTCCGTTATTTTATTTTCTAATAAATCATACCCCCCTCCGAGACAACCGGTGGGATGTGAGATTCCTCCGCTGAATCTCTTGTGCTTTCTTCCTCTTCTACTACACAATAAATTAAAAGTTTTGTTGCCAAGTCATATTATTTAATGAAATTATGATGGATAAAACAAAATTGCCAAGAGGGGTCCTCTCTAGATTGGACAAATTGTATCCAAGTCTCTTTATCAATAATATATTTCTCACATGGGGACTTTCCCTTGAGGTGACCAAAGACGTACCACTTGGTCAAGTTTGTCTTGAAATTTCTCAATTTGATAGCAATAGATGAATAATTTTCTTTCTTATGTATGGAGATGTTTCAAACTCAAAATTTCTCTGCAAAATAAAATAAACAAGTCATGAAACATATAATACATAATTATCATCATTAATGACTTATAACAAGCTTTAAATGAATGACTTACGGTAAGATCCTGCCATATCATATTTTTCTCAGCTTCAGTGACATGATCCCAAGACGGAAGCAAAATAGACACTTTGTACGTGCCAAAACACCCAAATAGCTATTAAACATACGGAAAATTATAAATAATTAGAAAAACAGGCTATGAACTATGTTTGCTACTTAAATTACCGTAAGGATTCATTTCATCAGTTGCAAGACCAAGTCTGAGATTTCTTGGATCACTTCCAAACTCAGGATACAAAGAGTCGATTTTCTTCCATTGTGGTGAATCGACAGCATATCGTAACAACCCATCACATTTTCTTCCACCTTGGCAGGAGGACCCTTTTTCATGTCATCTTCATCCTCGTCATCATCCTTTAATTTGTATCTTTATACCCCACATCTGGGACACTTATGCAGTCCTTCGAATTCTTTTCTATACAATATACAATCATTTGGACAAGCATGTATTTTTCGGTACTCCAAAACCATTGGACACAGTTAACGTCCTTCAAGAAAAAATTCAAGTCATTCAGTAAAGCTTCTATCAGTCCATCCATTTCTTGCCTTCATATTAAATAACAGTAATATTGCTGACAAACATGTGAAAATTGAACAACCGGGATACAATTGTGTTAGTGAATCATCTTTCAAAGAATCAAACACATGGGCTTGGTGGACACTCTCTCCTCCAATATCATGAATCATGTCATCCAGGCAATCTTCAGAATATAGATTAGAATGTTCACATTTATTTTGCTCAGATGCATATGGTAAGTCTAGAACTTCACCATGCCAAGTCCACGTTGTATAGTTCTTCATGAAACCATCACAAAGAACATGCTCTCGTATCAACTCAATATCTAGTCTTTTTAAATTCACACACGGACAGTAAAATCTTCCATTTATTGCTGCTCCATTCCGTTTAGTAAATTCTAAAAAATCTTCAACACCTTTCTCATACACATCACTGATCTGACTAGCATTTACCCAACTTCGATCCATCACTACATTTAGTGAAAGATTTTCATACAGATTACTTTATGACCAAATAAAATACAACATTGTCGGGGATCAAACATCCCCAGACTCAACCCAAACGCCTTTCTTATTTATCAAATTATACACAAATACCATTTCAATACAAACAAGCATTCCAATCTTACAAGTATTCTAATATTCAAGAATTCCAAAATAAAATACAAAATTGTCGGGGATCGAACATCTCCGGACTCAACCCAAATGCGTTTCTTATATATCAAACTACACACAAATAGCATTTTAATGCACACAAGCATTCCAATTAATCAAGCATTTCAATATTCAATAATGATCAAATAAAATACAAAATATCATTTCAATACATACCCCTTGTAGAGCAGTGGTGTGGCGACAACGACTTTACAAAGAGATTAACTCCAAAAGACAAATGCAGCGAAAAAAACACTTGCAAAACCATCAAATCCAAACAAATAGTCAATAAAACATCTAAACCAGTGAAATGAAACAAAAAAGATGGAGAAACTAAGCTTATAGCGAAATGCCTACCTCAAACGAAGCTTCAACGAGAATGACACCGTTCAAAGCAAGCAACCAACTCTAATGAAGGAGGAAACCAAAAATGGAGGTGAAGGAAGCAAGAATGAAGGTAGAAAATGGCGAAGGAAGGCTCGGAACAGCAACGGTAGAGGCGTACGCAGTGGGGGAAAAAAGAAAAAGTGAAAGAGAAAGCATGCACTGGAGGAATAAACAGGAGGGATAACGTCGGTTGGGAGAGGGGAACCAACATTATCCCCAATGACGTCAGTTGGGAGAGGCCAACTGACATCATTCTAACCTTAATTTTACCCAAAATTCACCCCCAAAATTTCGCTCCACATATGACGATGATTATTGGGCAAAATCAACGTCATATAGCCTCTAGATAACGTAGGTTCGCTTCTCCCACCCAACATTATCTCCTCATCGCTAAAATGAAAAGTTAAAATTTTGAATTTTTATTTTTACTGTGTTTTCGAGGATGGTTGTAAGTGGTAACCGATGTCATCTATGTATAACGACGTTAGTTTACAAGAAATCGACGTCATATATGTTCATTTATTTACAAAAATGCTACCGCATTTTTGACAATGTCGGTTTGTGGTTTAACCGACATTATATTGACGACGTAGAAGCTCTTTTTTTTATTGGTGGCCATATTATTTATAGAGATGATCTAGAGTAATATTTATGGATTTGGTCTATCAGGACTTGTAAGGATAATCATGAATAAAAGATGAACAAATAATATTCTGAATTAATAAATAAGGAGTTTTTTCCCTTAATGTTACAACCATTAGAATAAAAGATAATCACACAGGATAAATTATCAATTAACTTTGCTACTGAAAGAAGATTAAAAGTGAAGTTAGGAATATTCGAAATATTATCTAGGACATGATCTTGATTGATAAAAACACTTCCAGAATAATTTGCAATGACTTGATTTCCATTTGGTAATTTGACAGAGATATGATTAATTTGATTATATGTAGTGAAATGAGTAAAGGATGAACAAATATGATCAGTAGCACCACTATCAAGAATCCAATAACTAAAGGAGGAGAAAAATTTATTACCATTGTGTGTTGTTGTGTTAGAAGGAATGATGGATATTTGATTAGAGGCATTGTCACTGGATTTAGACTGTTGTAGAAGGGCTAACAATGTTTGAATTTGCTCGGGAGTAAAACCAATTTGTTGAGAACGTACTTCTGACCTTGAACCTTCATGATTCTACTGGTTACTATTACAATCTGCTTTCTAATTTTTAAACTTGAATTGAGGTGGAAAACCATGTTTTCTATAGCATGTATCAATCACTTGCCCTGTCATTCCACAATGACTACAGACTTTGGAAGTATATCATCTTCTGTAACTTCTTCTGCTAGTATCAATATTTGCCTTTGACTGATTACAAAACATTTATCTCTCTTTGTTGTGTATTGAGAGGACAAATCATATGTTGCTGAGAACTACCATGGTAGAGTGACTAAAATCATGTTGATAAATGTAGCAAACAGAGCTCTCAAATTAGAGCTCTGATACCATATTATGAAAATAAAGAAATGAATATAGATGAACAAAAATGAACAAAGGATATTAGAATGAAAATATTCTCTCTGTATTTCTATTTTGATCAAAGGTAGAGGATATACAAGTAATGTACCCCATTATGGGTATAGCTAAATAAAGAAAATAAATAAAAATATTTCAATTTGATAATGTCATAAAAATAAATAAACAGAATTGACAATAATTTGATTCTGTCATAAATGTCATAAAGAAAAAATCACAAAATATTATTTCTCTTCTAGAAGCCTTGTATCCATATCCGCTGAAATATTATTTGTGGAGACATATATTCCTTGTTATATGTAATGTTTATCATGCAAATTGTACTTTTTCTTTGGTTTTAATATATAGGTTATAAATTGGTGGTATTCCTTAAACTTTCAGGTCACAACATGCTGAGATAGAAGAAATTGTTCAAAAGATATTCAATATATTGAGTCAGGATTGTTCAAGTCTTCCAAATGATGTAATTGGTGTGGAATCTCCTATTCAAGAACTAGAAAAACGTCTATTTTGTGATCCAATTGATGATGTTCGCATTGTAGGAATTTGTGGGATTGGTGGAATAGGAAAGACTACTCTTGCTCAAGTTTATACAATAGGATCTCTCATCAATATAATGCTCGTTGTTTTATTGATGGTGTAAGCAAGATTTATAAAGATTGTGGCACAAGTGGTGTAATAAAGGAGCTCCTTGGTCAAACTCTAAATGAAAGAAACCTTCAGATATACAATTTTTGCGACGCAGAAAATTTGATGCGAAGAAGGTTGCGTTGTGTAAGGACTCTAATAGTGCTTGATAATGTTGATGAACTTAATCACCGAGAGAAGTTAGTTGTGAATCCCGAATGGTTAGCAGCAGGAAGTAGAGTGATAATAACTTCCAGAAACAAGCATGTCTTGAAAGAGTTAGGAGCGACAACAGTGTACAATGTTCAACTCTTAAACGATGCTAATTCTCTTAAACTGTTCTGTCAAAAGGCTTTCAAGAGTGATCAAATTGTAGAAGGTTACGGAGACTTGACACATGCTGTGTTAAGATATGCTAATAAGCTACCACTGGCAATTAAAGTACTAGGCTCATTTTTGTTTGGTAAAAGTGTGTCCGAGTGGAGAAGTGCCTTGGTTAGGTTGAAAGAGAATCCCAACAACGATATTTTGGATGTGCTCCAAATTAGTTATGATAGACTAGAGGACTCGGAAAAGCAAATATTTCTAGACATTGCATGTTTCTTCAATGGATTGGAGGAGTCGTTTGTAAAGAAAGTTCTTGATTTTCGTGGATTTCATCCTGAAATTGGATTAAGAGTCCTCGTTGACAAATCACTCATAGAGATTTCATATCGAACCATTCAAATGCATGATTTGTTGAAAGTTTTGGGCAGAAAAATTGTTAAAGGGAAATCACCCAAGGAGCCTGAAAAGTGGAGCAGGTTGTGGTTACGAAAAGATTTGTACAATATGTCCAAGGGAAAGGTAACTAAATTTTTCTAATTAGATATTTTAGGATTCTTTTATCTTTATATTAATGTTTTTATCAATTATTCTGATTATATTATGGAAATTGTGATATTTCCGTAAAAAAAAATCATGATAATGGGAAACTAATTGAAAATAAAATGAGAATTTGATGATTGTTGATTATAAAATATTAACTGAAAATTCAAAGTAAAATACTAACCTTATATTTTCCCTTTTATTGCAAGTTTTGGATACACTAGTTACGAATAATTTTGCAATGCTGTAATAGGAGAAAACAAACACTGAAGCGATTGTTTTAATAGAAGAGATGGAATATACGGAAGAGTTAGAAGAGATGGAACTATTGCCGATTGATGTTGAAGAGTTGTCCAAATCGAGTAACCTTAGATTGCTCATAATCCGTTCTTACGAGAGGGCGTATAACGAGATGGAGTATAAGGGAAGCCTAAGTTGTCTCTCCAATAAACTACAATTTCTTGAGTGGGACTTCTATCCATTCTCCTATTTACCATCGTGTTTTCAGCCGAACTCACTGGTTGAATTGATCTTGTCATTTAGCAAGATAAAAACACTATGGAAAGGCATAAAGGTACTCTGCATTATCTTAATTTATTTTTTAGGATATGAATGAGGATATATTAAACAATTTTATGATTAAGTGACTGCCTCTGTTGGTGTTTTGCAGAATCTGCCAAATTTAAGAGTTTTGGATCTCAGCAACTCTACGAAACTTATTAAGCTTCCAGACTTGAGAGGGGTTCCAAATCATGAGTGGATAAGTCTTGACCGTTGCAGACAACTTGAGTCCATCCATCCGTCAATTTGTCTTCTAAGAAAGCTTGCTTTCCTATCTTTGATGGATTGCGAAAATCTAGTGAGTCTGCCCTTATTTGCTCTGAATTATGTTAAAGATCTGAATATCTCTTACTGTCCAAGAGTATTTGACAACCAGAATTTTAAGACTCTTGATATCAGGGAAACATCCATGCAATCCCAATCAACACCCTCTTCCATCTTCAAAAAACGCATTGTTCATTCGAATTTCTCCCACTATAGAGGGTATAAAAATTCAGGTGGTTGTTTGTCACCTTCCTTGCCTAGCTTCTTCTGTATGCAGGACCTTAATCTAAGTTTCTGCAATCTAACTCGAATCCCTGATGCTATTGGATCCATCCATTCCTTAGAAAAACCTTAAATTTAAGTGGGAACAACTTCGTTAGCCTCCCTTCGAGCATCAACAAGCTTTCCAAACTCATACATTTAGACTTGCAGCACTGCAAGAGATTAAGATTTTTTCCTGAGATGCCATCACCTACTGCTTTGCCTGCTTTGCCTGCTTTAAGAACAATCCCCACTTTTGTTCGTCGTCATGGAAGGGGATTACTTATTTACAACTGTCCTAAAATATATGATATTGAAGGTTGTCGTAAAAGGACTTTTGCATGGTTGTCACAAATCCTTCAGGTACTAGTTGATCTGTCCTTCATTGCATCTCCTATCTTTCTCTTTACGATTTGTGTAATAACCACAGGAACTAAGGCATGTCTACGTACGTTTGTTGTATCAGGTGAGCGAAGAATCGGGTGCCCCAATTAGTTATATTGATATTGTTCTTCCTGGTGATCAGATACCAAGATGGTTCTCCAATCAACGTGTTGGTACTTCAATTACCTTAGACCCATCTCCCATTATACATGATAATAACTGGATTGGAATTGTTTGCGGCGTGGTATTTGTGAAATCTCCTCACACACCTATGTCTACTCCAAGCTTTTCAGGCATTATTAGATTTGAAAGGAGACCCTACATTTCGTCTCTCTCTCTCAAAATACCAATAAATTTTTATAGCAGTTCAGTTGTAGTGGGATTGCATCACTTGTGGCTACTCTACTTGAGCAGGGCAGAATTTTTTTCTTATTTTAAAATAGATGAAACACTTCTTCTTTATGGCATCAAAATGCAAACCTCAGACGTGGTATTTGGAGGTTTTGACGTGAAGGTGTGCAATTGTGGATATAAATGGGTGTTTGAGAAGGATTTGGACAACCTAAATCCAACAAAAATGAGTAAAAGACACTTCAACACTCGTGTTAGAGATAGAGGCAGTTCACTCCTTTGTTTAGAAGATGGACACTAGACAGGATGGTTTCCATTTATTTCTATAATCTGAGATGAAATGCTCATACTATTGAGAGAGAAGAGGTGAGGACAATGATGTAGGATGTTGGATTCATTAATGTTTGTCTTAAGGCTATATATGTGGTGTCTCGGTGTTGTTGTTTGACTCATCACTATGAATGTTAATAAAGTTTTTCTCTTAGAACACCTTAAAGAAAATTAAATTGTAAAACTACTTCAGAAAATAAAATCTAAAATAATTGAATTTATAAAAAAAAAAAAAATAACCTTTCATCAAACATGTAGTGTGAAAGAAGGGTTTTATCACAAGCAACATTGGAAATTTGATTGATTCAAAATCAAGAAGGCATGCTTTCCAAAGTATTATCATTATTCAAACATTAATCTCATAATAAAGAACAAATTATTAAGATACTTAAAGTCCCTAAATAGAAACCCAAATCATATATTTGTGGAAAACAAGACTCGATAGGTCTTCGATAATTTAAATTCCATTCTTGAAGATCAAATATGGGATGTTTAATTCCAAATATAGTTTTATTTTAGTTTTCAAACAAAATATAAATCCCAAGTCGATCATAAGTTGGTCAGACTAAGAAAACATTAGGTAAAGAGAAGAAATATAAACTCAGAATTATATGGGTAAAGATTAATATTAAACCATTACATTAATCTCGTGGATAAAATCAATATCTTTTATCCAATAAACTAATGGGCTTTTGAAGCAGTGGATGCCTTCAAAGAAAAAAAAAATAACTCACTTAACCATGGGCTTTTGCTTCATGCACCCCCCATTTTCGATCTGCATCCCCTCAATTTCGTGAGATGACTAAATTACACATGATTTTACATTTTTCTTTTCTTTCTCCCCTTCCCGGATCTCCTATGTCCACTAACTCTAAGCAACCTCAACCCTGTATTTTAGAGTTAATTGCTTCCTTCTAACTCTTTTTTGACCCTCAAGTTTTTGAAATACCAAAATTAGTCTTGGCAATTTTATTTTAAATGGATGGAGGTTCATAAAAAAGAGGATGTGTGAATAAAACAAGTAATTATTTTTTAAATCTACACTCACTATAACCTATTTGTATTTCTGAATCATGATACAAATTTATAGATGTGAACTAAAGCTGAAATAACAACCCACTAAGTTCATGCAGAAGAGTGGGTTGGTTGAAATAACTGCATAATAAGCTAAAAAATAGCTCTATTCCTAAATACCAGGTCAATAACTGACCTTTTATTTTAACCCCTAGAAACTGCAATTCAAAAAAAATTAAACAGAATACATATAAATATCTAACATTCCCTCCCTTAAACTAAATGTTGAAAACATTTATTTTGCTTTAGATGCTTCAATCACGCCTAACATGTTATTGAGTTTTAGAAATTGCTCTAGCTATAAAGGCTTGGTCATTAAATCAGCTATCTGATTTTGTGTGTTGTAGTGGCTTAGTTTAATGCTCCATCTTTAACAAGATCCCTTAAAAAATGAAATCTTATATTTATATGTTTATTTCTTCCATGAAAAATTGGATTTTTGAACAGTTGGATGGCTAAATTACTATCACATAAAATCAGAATTTTATTCAAATTTTTGAAGCCAAGAATCTCCATAATTCGTTTAATCCAAATACTTTGACAAGCACAAAAGGCAGCTGCAATATATTCAACTTCAGTAGTAAATAAAGTTACCACTAGTTGTTTTCTGTATGACCAAGAAACAACTCTAGACCTTAAGAGAAATACAAATTCAGATGTGCTCTTTCTATCATCAACATCTCCTACAAAATCACTATCTGTATAGCCTACTACGTTGATACTTTCCCCTTTCTAGTAGTAAATTTTGAATTCTGTAGTACCTTTTAAATATCTCAATATTCTTTTAGCAACTAGCCAGTAATTCTCTATAGGATTGGTCATAAATCTTCTCATTAGACTTACTCCATACATTAGATCTGGTCGTGTAGTAGTCAGGTACATGAGGCTTCCAACCACTTGTTTAAATAAAGTTGCATCCACTTTGGATCCAACATCATTTTTTGATAATTTTGTACCTGGTACAATTAGATTCTTCACTGCATTGCAATCTTTCATATCAAATCATGTCAATACATATTGAATATACTTCCTTTGACACACAAAAATTCCATGTGTATGCTACAAAATTTCTATCCCAAGGAAATATATCATTTTTCCTGAATCTGACATCTCAAATTTTGACATCATAGAGCTTCTAAAATCATCACACATACTCTCGTCATTTCTAGTGTATATTAAATCATCCACATATAAGCTTACAATTAAAATGTTACCTGTGATTTTGTAAACAATGTGTGTCCACGAAAACACCTTTCAAAGCCATTACTTATCAAGTAAGTCTCTATCTTATTGTACCAAGCTCTTGGTGTTTGTTTGAGTCCATATAGAGCCTTTCTCAGCTTGTACACCTTTTCTTCTTTACCTTTCTTTTCAAAACAAGTAGGCTGCTGCACAAATATTTTCTCCTTGAGATCCCCATGCAAAAATGCACTCTTCACATCTAACTGGAAAATAATCCAGCCATATTGAGTTGTAGTTGAAAGAATAATGTGTATGGTATCCATCTTGGCTACTGGTGCAAACACTTCTGTGTAGTCCACTCCATATTGTTATGCATACCCCTTGGCTACCAACCTAGCTTTGAACATGTCAATTCCTCCATTTTCTTTGGGTTTGGTTTTGAATATCCATTTGACTCCAATTGGTTTAATTCCTGCTGGTAGATCTGTTAATTCCCATGTTTTGTTCTTTTCTATGGCCTCCATCTCTCTCTCCATTGCATCTCACCAATTTCTACTTTTGACAGCTTCTTCAAATGTCACTGGATCATCTTCTATCACCGTCATTGCATTTTCACTATCTTCATCTGATAGGCCTTCTCCCTTTTCATAATCAATCATCCACACTGGCTCTCTTCTACATCTTCTAGCCCTCCCTTCAACTGAAGTATCAACATGTGGAAGATGAGATTCATTCTTTATTTGATTAGTATTAACTTCAGTATTTCCTTCATTCAGATTTTTTATCGCTTGTTGTCCTGAATTTTCTGCTCCATGTGGTTCAGTCTGCTTCTCAGTATTACTGTCCTGTGTTGTATCTTTACTCCAATCCAAAGCAGTGTGTTGACTGGTTTTGTTGTGCTGCTCCCAATCCCAACTTTTTTCTTCTTCAAATATAACATCTCTAATGATGATGATCTTTTGACAGACTGGATCAAACAATCTATAAGCTTTGGATTCATCACTCACCCCAAGGAGAACATATCTTTTACTCTTACCATCCAATTTGATTCGATGCTGATATGAAGTATGTACATGAGCTATACACCCAAACACTCGAAAATAAGCAATAGAAGGTTTTATTCCACCCCAAGCTTCCTCGGGGGTTTTGTCTTGCATTGTAGTTGTGGGAGTCCTATTAATAATATGAATACACCATCTAGTTGCCTCTAGCCAAAATAATTTAGGAACATGTCTTCCTATTAGCACTGATCGAACCATATTCATTATGGTTTTGTTTTTCCTCTTAGCCACTCCATTCTGCTGAGGAGCATAGGCTATTGTCAATTTTCTTCATATGCCTTGGTTCTTGCAAAAAACACCAAAGCTCTTAGAATTGAATTCACCTCCTCTATCTGTTCGTAAGAACAAAATATTTTTTTTCAATTTCTTTTTCCACCAATACTTTGAAACTTTTAAACAATGAAAAAGTTTCTGCCTTCTCTCTCAAAAAATACACCCACGTCTTATGAGACATATCATTAATAAAACTTAAGAAGTATTTCTTATTGTTGCTGGAGGAAGGTTGAATAGGACCACACAAATCAGCATGAACCAACTGTAATTTTTTTTATGCTCATCATAAGCTCTTCTTTGACTTAGCATTGTGGTGCTACTTTCTAGCAAGGCAGTGTGTGCATAAATCTTAGGAGTAGTGATAGATAGCCACCCATTCACCAGTTGTTTTGAAACAAGAATTTTTAAGCCATCATAGCTTAAATGTCCCAAACGATTGTGTCATAGTTGATAATTCTGATCTAGTGCGGCCTGAAAACAAGTAGTTTTTGTTGAAACCATGGTAGCGGTCAGCACAAACATTATGTTATTGCTCATGTTAACTTCTATAATATGCTCTCTTTCAAGATGCACAACAATGCACTTGTTGTTTTGAATATGTATAAACAAACCCTTCTCTTGAACTTGTCCTAAACTCAATAAATTATTTTTGAGTTCAGGCACATAATACACTTGTGATATCATATGTGTGACACCACTCACCACTGTTCGAATATTGCCTTTCCCCATTACAACAAGGCGTGTATCATTGCCTAGCTTCACTCTGTGCCGAAAGTCTTCATCTAATTGCATGAACCAATTTTTGTTACCACTAATGCGGTTACTACATCCAGAATCTATGAACCACTCATTATCCTTTCCTTCCTTAAATTCTGAGGATGCCATTAACAAGAGCTCATCCTTTTGTTCCACCTTGTCTTCTACTTCAGCATAGTTTGCCTTCTTCTCCCACTGAGGACATTCATATTGAAAATGTCCTAGTTTATGACATTTGGAGTATTCAACTTCTGCTTTGTTGAATGATTGTCTTCCTCTACATCTTCCTCTAAAGGAGCCTCGACCTCTTCCTTTGCCTCTCCTACTTTTCTCATCAGTCACAACCTGCATCACTTGCTCTTCATCTACAACCAGTAGCATTCGTTGTTCGTGAACTAGAAGACTACTTTGGAGTTCATCAATCATCATGGATTCCATGTTGTTAGATTCTTTAATAGAGCATACTACATAATTAAATTTTGTTGTCATTAAACGCAAAATTTTTGCAGTAATAATGCTTTCTTGCATGTTTTCACCACATGCTTTCATGCTCTTAGCAATCTTTAAAGTTCGGGCAAAATATGAGTTCACAGATTCTCCATTTTTCATCTGCAGTAGTTCAAAATCCTTGTACAACGCTTGCAATTGGGCTCGTTTCACCTGAGTTGATCCTTGAAATTTTTGCTTCATTGAGTCCCATATATTCTTTGATGTCTCATCATTGAGAATAGTGTCCGCAATTTCTCTATCAATTGCTTGATAGAGGTAATTCTTTATCTTCAGATCCTTCAATGTTTGCTCCTTCATTAATTTAATTTCAGCTTCTTTTGCATTGAGCTTGTTAGAAACATCTGTAATACCATGTTCCACCAAATGTCAAAACTCTCTGGACCGAAGAAAATTCTCCATCAATTTTGTCCTATGATCATAGTGGCATCAAACTTGGGAATTGATGGTTGCACATACTTGCTAGAATCTACCATGCTTCAACCCCTTTCCTTTTTTTTTTTGTTTAAATCACTCACACTCACGGTTTGCACTCCCTTGGTGTTTAGACTCATTCCTCACCCAATATACACTCAAATATTTCTGGTTAAGGACCTTGTGAAGGAGCTTCGATACCAAATGTGAACAAAATAAGTAATTATTTTTAAATCTGCACTCACTGTATCCCACTAGTATTTCTAAATCATGATACAAATTTATAGATATGAACTAAAGTTGAAATAACAACCCACTGATTTCACGTAGGAGAGTGGGTTGAAATAACTGCATAATGAGCTGAAAGACAACTATATTCCTAAATACCAGGTCAATAACTGACATTTTATTTTAACCCCTAGAAACTGCAGTTTAAAAAAGAATTAAACATAATAAAAATAAATATCTAACAGGATGTTGGGATTGGTTAATGGTACATTGTGGAAGCCTGAGATTGCTCCAGCGAGATGTGTTGGATGTGGCAGTGTTGTTTAGAATGAAGGAAAGGTGATTTGAGGTAAAAATGGTTGAATTTTTTCCATGGTGTGTTGTAACGGGGAAGAGATACTTTTTAACAATCAAATTTAGAAGAGTCTTCTAGAATATTGGGAGAGGGAAGGGGTTCCGAAACAAATTTTCTTAAATTATGGTGTATGTCTGGAAAACGTAATTTGAAAGTGATTTTTTTAGGAAGGATAAATCATTACATTCTAGAGGCAATATTTTGGAAGCAGAAATTTACATTCTATAAACCATATTCCATACGTCAAAATTTTTCTTTTCTAAATATTTTGGTTTTTGGAATGAAAAATTTGTTGGGAAAATCAAGGGGCGAGAAACACCAGGGACAGAAACAAGAATGAGACAAGAGTCAACACACAAGGAATGACACCACCTTCAACCCAAAACCTTAAGACATTAAGTTTGTGGGTCTTCTTTCTTATATATTGTTCAACTTTCTCATTCTACTCAATGTGTGACTTAGACTCACACTTGGATACCTAACAATCTCCACCTCAAGTGAGAGTCCCTTTTCCATATTGATACACTTAGATCTGTTCTTCTTGTGTTGAGAGGAAAAAAAACCTACTAAGTCACATTAGGTTATTCACGTAGAAACTTCTTGGGTTGCCACAATAATTTTATTTTAAAAATAAAATGTTGTTGGTCCTAACTTGAGGATGACCACCCAACAAAATTTAACTCGCAAAATGTAAATATTCACTTTTGAAAATTGGTTTCTGGAATATAAAATATGATTGGCAGGATATGTTTCCTATAATACAATCTTTCACTTATGGAATATGTTTTCTAGAATATAAAGTTTAACATTCAAAATTTGGATTCCAAAATTCATTTTTCATCTATACTATCATTTTTTAGGGCCTAACTTGAATTGAATTCTTGTATGATATAAGGTTTTGTACGAACATATCATATGGTGTTGATGTGTGAGGGTTACTAGATGATGTTGATACGGACCAATTAATATCTTGCAATACATTAGACAATGAATGTATTGATGTGTTTATGACAAATGAAGTAAAGATCTTAGACACAAAAGTATTTATATATTGTGAATTTGTCAAGGGTATTTAGAGAATGAAATATGATGTTGTCATATGTTTTGTAAGTATTCACTTCTCGAGATGATCTCTTGAAGTGGAAAAAAAAGGTTGTATAAGGTTGGATATATCAAATGGTCAACAAGAATGTAAGATGTATGTATTATTAGGTTGTGAGAAAAGAGATAAATAAATGTGATATAAAAAAAAGAACTGAAAGTGGAAGTAGGAAATATAGTTATCATTTTAAACTAGAAAAACCAATAAAAAATGGTAAAGATTGAATTGTAAAATAAACACTACAAGATATTTCGAATTTACCGACAATTAAATCTATGAATAAAGCAAAAATAACTGATAGAATTGCGACGATTACAAATCTATCAATAAAATATTTGTTGGTAAATTTATAGATAGAATCGAACCTAAGTCCTATAAATACACACAAAACCTATAACCACTACTTTTGTTAATAACGATTATTATTTTATTAACATTAATAATATTAATAATAATACACACTAATTATTATTGTTATCATTAGTATTGTGACAATAACTATTATTATTTTCATAATTATTTATTATTCTTATGATATTTTTTATTATTATTATAATAGTATCAATAATAATAATGAATTATTATTATTATTATTGATAATGGGCTTTGGCTTTGTGGACCTCTTATTTTTGTTTTGCATCCTTTCAATTGGGTGAAATGATTAAATTACTCATGTTTTTCCATTTTTCTCTCTCCTTTCCTGCTCTCTTATGCCACTAGATGAACAATAATTAGTAATTTTTGTTATTTGCACCTTTGTTTATAATTTGTACCTCTCTCATTTTCTAATATACACCTTTTATTTTGGATCGCTGACCTAATTTTTAGTTTCACTATTTTATTCTTTTATTTATACCTTCTCTAAGGGGTGCAATTTTTTTAGAAATATTTATTTAATTTAAATTAACAAAATGCCCTTATGTTGATTATATTGACCGCTATTTGCATGGTTCATTAATTACACTGTTCAGTTATTATACGATTAGTTTAATTGACAGTTACTGAATTTGGATGAGAAAATTATCGTGCATGGTTCAATTATTTAACAAAAAACAAAATGAGTACTTTTCAGTTGATTGCACTTATTGCACTTAACAACGAGTCTCTCATTCGTTGAATCTGAGTGCAATGAATTGAATCGTCAAAAAATGTATTTGAAAGGTAAAAATGGGAAGAAAGGGACAATGGAATCACACAAGAGATAGATAAAATTTGGAGAAACAATGAGAATTTTAGAGAGAGAAGCGCTCAGAGAATCAGAAGAAGAACTGCAATATGCACCGAGATTCTACATTATGAGCGACCTAAATTAAGAGAAAGAAGCAAATCAAAAACTGTATCCTTAGAAGCCAAAACCGTATCCATATACGCCAAGGTCTTATCCTTAGAAACTAAAACTGCATCCATAGGAACTCATACCGTATCATTTAAGTTCATTTTATCAATTGTCTCTATTAATAGTGCTTGTGTGCTAAAAAAAACTCAGAGGTTACCCCTTATTTAATACGAGGCCACCTTAGGTGAAGTTTTCCCATCTCAAGTCAAATTTCTTCATGAGAACCAATTTCAAAAATTAAGTTCTTCTATTTTGTTATTATAATCATAAGAAGGATTACTCACGTTTTGATTCACAAAAATAAGTTCATTTTATATAACTGTGTTTATCAATACTGGTTGTGAGCTTACAAAACCTTAGAGGTTAACCCTTCTTTAATACAGGAACACCTTAGTTGAAGTTTTGGCAACTAAAGTTAGATGTCTTCATGAAGGCCAATTTCATAAATTAAGTTCTTCTCTTCTCATATTATAACCATAAGAAGGATTACTCACGTTTTGATTCAAAAAAATAAGTTAATTTTACACAAATTGTCTCCATTAGCAATGGTTATGTAGTCAGAAATCCCTAGAGGTTACCTCTCATTTAATAAGAGGACACCTTAGCAAAAGTTTTGGCAACTAAGGTCAAATTTCTACATGAGGACCAATTTTAAAAAACTAAGTTATTCTCTTCTCATATTATAACCATAAGAAGGATTACTCACACTTTGATTCAAAAAAATAAGTTCATTTTATACAACGATGTCTACTAATACTGCTTGTCAGCTTACAAAACCTCAAAGGTTACCCTTTCTTTAATATGGGAACACCTTAGGTGATGTTTTGGCGACTAAAGTCAAATGTCTTCATGGGACTAATTTCAAAATTAAGTTTTTCTCTTCTCATATTGTATCAATCAGAAGGATAATTCTCGTTTTGATTCATAAAAATAAGTTCATTTATATAATTGTATGTATTAATATTGGTTTTGTGTTCATAAAACCTTAGAGGTTACCCTTCTTTAATAGGGGGACACCTTAGGCCATGTTTTGGCATCTCAAGTAAGATGTCTTCTTGAGCAGCAAATTCAGAAATTAAGTTGTTCTCTTCTCATATTGTATCCATAAGAAGGATACTCAATCTTAACTCACATAAATAAGTTCATTTTATACAATTGTCTCTATTAATATTGATTGTGTGCTCAAAAACCTGGAGAAGTTATCTCTGCTTTAATACGAGGACATCTTAAGTGAAGTTTTGACATCTCAACTCTTATAAGTATATTTAGCCGTGGTGATAAAAATAATTTTAACTAAATTTTAATTTCTTATAAATGAAAGTATTTTTAATTTAGCTTCTATTAAATATTTTTCTTTCATTGAATATTTAAAACTTTTATAATTTTTAATTGGATTTTTACTATTTGATTTTGTTGTTAACCAGGATAAGTGCATGTTAATAATTATTACTTATATCTCTTCACACGAAAAAATTAATTAAGTTTTAAATCCGTTATAAAATTGAGTAATTTTAGTTGAGTCGGTATTAGAAATTCTAGTTTTTTGAGTTTTCAATATCTTTATTTTTACATTTTTAATTAAATATCTGTCATTTATTATTTACCGGGGTAATGTAACAGTTTAATTTTGTAATCTCAAAAAGATTAATACAAATTTTGACACTAAAATAAATAAGTCTTGAATTCATGATTATCTTTACTAAATATTATTATTTTGTCTCCACATAATATATTTTATTTTTATGTTATTATTTAACTTATAAAATGAACTAATTTTTTTTATAAATATAATTAAGGTTTTAGAATTTTACTTGTCATATTGTTAAGTTAGTGGTTTTATGTTTAAGACTATAAAATTAAAATATCACATCATCGTAATTAACCACAAATATTCAATTAAAGATACTATCATAAGGAATTTAAAACTTAGTTAAGTCATTATTTTAATTTTCATGTGAGGCATATAAGTAATTATCATATAAATAATAATAATCATGTTGTCTAGTTGAGGAAAGGAAAAACCAAATAATAGAGACTCAATTAAAAAATATAAAAAATTAGATAAATAGAAAAAAAGTTTTTAATTATATTTCAATTAAAAGTAGTCAAATTTGCAATGAACTTACAACTTAATTAAGTTCTTTATATTTTTCAAGTGGAGACATGTGGTAATGATCATCCAAAAACAATGTGGAAATATTATATTAATTCATGGTAAAAATTAAAAGACATTTATGAAGGAGTTAAACCTTAACTAAGCAATTGAAGTATTTTATATTTTCTTTCATATTTTTATAGGTAAAGTTAGTCTGTACAGACCTGCTTAAGGGAAAAGTTTTTATCAAAATGAATAAATCATAGTGCTACCTTGTTTTATGTATGTTTGTTGATCATGAAATTTTGTACTTTTTCATTGGTTCTAATATATAGGTGATAAATTGGTGGTATTTCTTAAACTTTCAGGTCACAATATACGGAGATTGAAAAAATTGTTCAGGAGATATTAAGTATATTGAGTCAGAATTTTTCAAATCTTCCAAATGATCAAGTTGGGGTGGAATCTCCTATTGAAGAACTAGAAAAGCTTTTATTTTCTGACCCAAGTTGATGATGTTCACATTATAGGAATTTGTAGGATGGGTGGAATAGGAAATACTACTCTTGCTACTGTTTTATATGATCGAATCTCTCAACAGTATAACGGTCGTTGTTTTATTGATGATGTAAGCAAGATTTATAGAGATTTGTGGCACAAGTGGTGTAGCAAAAGAGCTCCTTCATCAAACTCTAAATGAAGAAAACCTTCAAATATACAATCTTTGTAACGTAGAAAATTTGATGCGCGAAGAAGGCTGCGTTACGTAAAGACTCCCATAGTTCTTGATTGTAAAAATAAATTTGAAGATGGTGGGAAGACACTAATACTCTCAATTTTTTATTTCTTTTCTTCCACTTGCTTACAAACAGAAGAACAAACTATTTAAAAACATTAACATGCTTTTATCTAAAACTAAAAGCTTAATTATAGTCATAAAAACAACTCTTGACTTTCCATATACACAATTCTGCATAACTTTGCATAACCCTTAGCCTTTCACCAACAGGACTCTAAAATTAAAACCCAGTAAATAACATTTAATGTTTATTTAACAAAATTCCCCCATAAACTTAAATGTTTCTACCATCCATCATGCCAATCATCTTCTTGTATTTTTCAAACAATACTTTCGGTAGTGGTTTAGTAAAGATATCCGTCACTTGGTCCTGACTTGCCACGTGTACCAATTCCACACTTCCTTTCTTCATATGCTCTCGAATAAAATGAAAACGAACATCAATATGTTGGATTCTTTCATGGTTCACTGGGTTCTTTGCCAACTCCATTGCTGATCTGTTATAAACTTGAATCATAGTTGCACCTGGTTGCTTTAGCTCCATCTTGCTCAACAAATTTCTACGCCATATAGCATGACATACACCTAAAGATGTTGCCACATATTCAGCTTCACATGTCGAGAGCGTCACAATCGGTTGCTTCTTTGAAAGCCAAGAAAATGTTGTGTTGCCCATAAAGAATACATACCCTTATGTACTTTTCCGATCATCTATGTCCCCACACCAATCACTGTCAGAGTAACTAGTCAACTTGTAATTTTTTGCTTTTGAATAAAATAACCCCAGTGACACAGTACCTTGTATATATCGTAAAACTCGCTTTAATGCCTTCCAATGTGAATAAACTGGCTCCTCCATGAACCGACTTATAACTCCAACACTTAATGAAAGATTTGGCCTTGAGCATGTGAGATAACGAAGGCTTCCTACCAAACTTCAGTATTTCCTTGCATCAACACGTTCTCCTCCATCAAACTTTGAAAGTTTTGCACCTGGTTCCATTGGAATTGATATTGGGTTGCAACTTGTCATTTTGTATTTCTTCAAAATTTCTTTTGCATATTTTTCCTATGATACAAAGATACCCATCTTACCTTGTCTCACCTCCAAACTAAGAAAAAACCTCATCAATCCCAAATCTATCATCTCAAATTCCCGTATCATTGTGCCCTTAAATTTTTCTATCATCTCATCACTGTTACCTATAAAAATAAGATCATTGACATAGAGACCAACAAACATCACATTACTTCCACTCTTCTTTGCGTAAAGAGAATGCTCATAAGGACATTGCTTGAACCCGTTCTCCTTGAAATATGTATCAATATGGGTATTCCATGCTCGCGGTCCTTGCTTCAACTTGTAAAGCGCCTTATTCAATTTTAGTGCTTTCTTTTCTTCTTCGATTTTCACGTACCCAGGTGGTTGTTCAATGTAGATCTCTTCTTCAAGCACACCATTCATGAACGCCGACTTGACATCCATTTGAAATATTTGCCATCTGAACTGAGCCGCCTGGGAAATGTGCAATCGGATTGTTTCCATTCTTACAACTGGAGCGAACACCTCATCATAGTCAATTCCTTCCTTTTGTTTGTATCCCTTCACAACAAGTCGCGCCTTGTACCGCTCTATCTCTCCTTGAGCATTCATCTTTTTCTTGAATATCCACTTCACACCAATGGGTTGATTTCCGTTTGGCAGTTCTGTTAGCTCCCATGTGTTGTTGCCATCAATCGCTGTAATCTCCTCATCCATGGCAGTTTGCCACTTCTTGTCTTGCACCGCCTCTTCAAAACTGATATTTTCAGCATCTGCCACAAGACATACAAGGTGTACCTCATTTGTTAAATCATACAGATCTTGCAAGCTTCTCATTTTTGGTTGTTGTGGTTCATCTTCATCATCGGTAGTTTCAGAGTTTGTTGGTATACTCGTTGGTGCAATGACTGATGATTCTCCAACCTCTGTCGAATTGTTCCAGTCCCACTTGCTTGCTTCATCTACTCGCACATCACGACTCACCATCACCTTCTTGCTTATTGGGTCAAGTAGCATGTACCCTTTTGTCTTTTCATCATACCCAATAAAAATATATTTTTTGCTTTTATCTTCAAGCTTCATTCTTTGTTGATCTGGTACATGTGCATAAGCCACACTACCGAATACTTTGAGATGTGAAACTGTCGGCTTTTGTCCGCTCAATGCCTCTTGTGGTGTTTGATCATCTAACTTCACATGTGGACAATGATTTTGCACATAGATGGGGCATTGCACAACTTCTGCCCAAAATTCTTTTGGCATCTTTTTGCTCTTTAGCATTGACCGAACCATGTCAAGAATGGTCTTGTTCTTCCTCTCGGCCACACCATTTTGTTGAGGAGAGTACAATGCAGTTAGAAATCGCCTTATGCCTTGCTCCTCACAATACTTCATGAAAGCCATTGAAGTATACTCATCACCTCTATCAGATTGTACAGATTTGATTTGTCTACTAGTCGCTTTCTCCACCATCACTTTAATCTTTTTGAACACCTCGAATGCTTCTGATTTTTCCTCGGCCTTTGACTTCCACCTTTGATGCATCTCCAAATGTTACATGACCATCTTAAATCTTTTGTATCTCTTTGAATAAGTACTTGTTACCGCACATATGGTTACTTGCCCCTGAGTCGAGGTACCACAGAGTGGCATCATTGATGTTAACTTCATTTTGAGCCATCAAGAGAATACTTTCATTTTTTTTGTCTTCCAAGGCTAGATTGATTGTTTCTTCCACCTTTTTATCAGCTTGACAATCTTTTGCAAAATGTCCTACTTTACCACAATTGTAACATTTGTCAAAGTTGCAATATTTTGCATAGTGACCATATTTGTGACATTTGTAACACTCGATGTTCGAATAATTCGATCAGCCACCTCTCCCTCGACCACGTCCTCTTCCATGTCAATTTGGTTGACTTGACTGCCCCTTCTCCTTATTATACCCTTCATGACTGCTGCCTTCACCACCACGACCATTTCCACAACTTCCACAACCATGTCCTTTACCTCGAAAATTTTGAGAATAGAGCACATTTTCATCTTTGATTGATGCTTTGGTTTGAAGTGTTTTCTTAAGTGTTTCCTCTTTCTTCTTCTTCTTACATTGCTCGCGTGCCTCCGGAGAGCCTGCAAGTTCGTCAATTCTGAACGTCGCAAGGTCCTTTGATTCTTCTATTGCACACACAACATTCTTAAAATTGTCAGTTAATGATCTCAAAAATCTTTTCCACAACTCGCGTATCAGATAACGTTTCACCATTTCGATTGAGCTGATTCACCACAGTTTGTACATGTGTGATGTACTCAGATACACTTTCTGACTCCTTCATCATAATGCTCTCCAACTCATCACGAAGCGCTTGGAGATGCACTTGCTTGACTCGGTCGGCACCTTGGAACACCTTTTTTAAAATGTCCATGCCTCTTTTGAAGTAGTTGCTTTGGCATTCTTCTCAAAGCCCGATTCGTCAACTGCTCGAAACAACATATATAGTGCCGCTTTATCCTTTGCTCGTGTCTCTTTTAACACCTTCATTTGATTCGCATTGTATCATGTGGTATTTACTGGTTCTTCATATCCTTCTTCCATCACCTCCCACGCATCTTGAGATCCAAGAAGAGCTTTCATTTGGATGCTCCAATTTTCATAGTTTGTCGTCTTTGTCAGTCGGGGCAGTAATAGGTTATTGGTCACACTTGCCATGGCTCTGAAACCAATTTGTAAAAATAAATTTGGAGATGTAAATTTGGAGATGGTGGGAAGACTGTAATACTCTCAATTTCTTATTTCTTTTCTTCCACTTGCTTATAAACAAAAACAGAAAGAACAGACTATTTAAAAACATTAACATGCTTTTTTCTAAAACTGGAAACTTAATTATAGTCATAAAAATAACTCTTGACCTTCCATCTGCAAAATTCTGCACAGCTTTGCAAAAACCTTGGCCTTTCACCTACAGGACTCTAAAATTAAAACCCACTAAATAACATTTAATGTTTATTCAACATTGATGACGTTGATGAAGTCAAACATCGAGAGAAGTTAGTGATGACTCGCAAATGGTCAGGAGGTGGAAGTAGGGTCATCATAATTTCCAGAGACAAGTATGTCTTGGAAGAGTTTGGAGTGACAACGGTCTACAACGTTCAACTCTTAAATGATGATAATTCTCTTAAATTGTTCAGTCGAAATACTTAAGAGTGATGAAATTGTTGGAGGTTCCGGAGATATGTGCTATTTTAGAATACGTAAGAGCTTACCACATACAATTAATGTACTAGGCTTATTTTTGTTTGGTAAAAATGTGTCAAGAAGTGCCATGGTTAGGTTGAAAGAGAATCCCAACAACGACATTTTGGATGTGCTTCAAATTAGTTATAATGGACTAGAGGACTCGAAAAACAAATATTTCTTGACATTGCTTCTTTCTTCAGTGTGGAAGAGGAGACACAGGTGAAAAAGTTCTTAATTGTCGTGGATTTCATCCTGATATTATAAAAAACATATAATTTTATATATTGAGCACATATCTCATACAAATATAAGTACTAGTATATATATATTTTACAGAAAGATTTGTTCATGAATAATTATAACAGAAAGATACAGAAAGATAGGTACATCATGACAAATAATTAAGAAATAATATAAGTTATAATTAAGAGATAACATAAGCTATAATTAAGGGAGTGTTATGATATATGCGCATGATCTGTGGGTGATTCTTTCTGATTAATGAAGAGAGAGTCTACACGTCCTCGCAAGATGGAGAAGAGAGACTGAACACCAATATTGTCTAGAAGAAATGCATGGCGAGAGTGTGACAAAGGCTTGGTAAGTAGATCAACTAGTTGATGACTTATTGGAACATGAGACACTTGAAATTCCTTGGAAACAACCAAGTCGTGAACAAAATGATAGTCAATGGCAAGATGTTTCATGCGAGTATGGAACACAAGATTGGCACAAAGGTAGGTAGCTCCAATATTACCAAAAAACAATTGCGACGCCTTAATAATTGGATAACCAAGCTCCTTTAATAGTTCTCGTAACCACAACAGTTCAGTGGTAGTGGTTGCTATATTTTGATATTCAGGTTCTGTTGAAGATTTAGCAACACTGGGTTGCTTCTTAGAGGACCAAGAGATGATATTGGACCCCATATAAATAAGATAAGCAGCAGTAGACTTGCGATCATGAGTATCTCCAGCTCAATCAGAATCACAAAATGCTATGAGAGAGAGATCTGTGGTGCGAGAGAGGTGAAGACCATAGTCAAGTGTCCCCTAGAGATAGGGGAGTAGACACTTGGCAGCTTTCATGTGAATTTCAGTGGGAGCTTGCATGTACTGTGATAATTTATTGACTGAGAAAGAAACATCTGGACGGGTGAGATACAAATATTGTAGGGAATCAATAATACGACAGAACTCCCAAATATCACATGAGAGAGCATCAGACATTTGATTCAAATCACAGGAAGTAGAAAAAGGGGTAGAGACAGGCTTTGCATCTTGCATGTTGGTATCTAACATTGACATCTAATTAAGTTAGAGACTAATTTAGAATCTAATCGTATAGGTCACTAAAACCTTGGTAACTAATGTTAGATATCAATTATCTTGACTTAATTTGTCACTAAATTCAATCATTACTTCTATTTTGTAGTTATTTAGCAACCAAAATCTAATTTAGTTACTATTTTGGTCACAATTAGCAACTATTTCATTTGGTAGCTAAAAATTGGTTTCTAAATAGCTTTTTTCTTGTAGTGTCACCACCATTGTCAGAGTAGAAAGTTTTAATTTTTGTATTTAACTGATTTTCAACAAGTGATTTGAAAATTGAAAAAATATTAAAAACATCAGATTTATGTTTAATCATATAAAGCCACATATATTTTGAAAAATGATAAAAAAAATGACCATTTATTAAAGATGAAGGTGCAGAAGCCTATACATCTGAATAAATCAATTGTAAGACTTGACTGCTAGACAAAGTGGACATAGAAAAAGGCAATTTGTGACTTTTATTCGCTAAACAATCTGAACATTGAATAGGTGAGGAATAAAATGGAATGACATTGGCCTTAAGTGCATGATAAAGGATGCGAGAAGCGGGATGTCCTAACGACTATGTCAGGTGGAAAGGGAGGTGTGATAGTGGATATGATGGGATTCAGGATGAGAAGGTAGGCAAGAAATCTTGTACATATTGTTTTCATTCTTTCCACGTAGTAGGAACGCCCCTGTGCTCAAATCCTTGACCTGAAAATGCCAAGGGAAAAATTCAATAGATACAAAGTTGATTTGACACAATTAGGAAACATAAAGAAGATTTTAAGAAATGCCAGGAACATAAAGAACATTATTTAAGTGAAGCGGGGAGGAGGAAGTGGGAAGAGAAGTTGAACCACTATGAGTGATGGTGAGTCTCTTACTATTTGCAACCACAAGTTTATCATTACCAGTATAATCATGGGCTAAAATGAGATTAGCAAGATCCCTAGTGACATGGTGAGATGCGTCAGAATCCAAAAGCCACAATGGTTCCTTATTAACCATATTTGCTTGACGATGAGAATTATGAGAAGGATAACCATGTAATTTATAACAAGTCTTAGCAGTGTGACCATGATGATCACAATGTTGACAAATAAGGGAAGAACTAGAGGAAGAGTTACGTGGATGAGAACTAGAAAGGTTACCCCAAGCAGGAGATACTCCACTAGGGGATGACATTGAACGTTTGTAGTGACCATGAGAGAAAGATGAATGAGAAACATGGTTGGCAGTAACAGGGAAGGACGATTGTTGTCGCTCCTCCCGTTGAAGGAAAATTTCATAGTTAACAAGTTTGTCAAAAAGTTTATCAAACAGCAGCGGAGTGTCACGAGTGTAGATTGATTCGCAAAACTCAAGATAAGCAGGGCCAAGACCATTTAGGGTCATAATGACAAGATCAAGATCATCAACATAATGACCAATAAGTGCAAGGTCATCAACTATGGAGCAAATAGAGCACAAATAGTCACAGACATTAGAATCACCTTTGGTGATGGAGGAAAGACGCTCTTTAAGAGACATGATCTGAGTGCGAGACTGATTGGCATAAATCTTTGTCAATCTCAACATTGCATTAGCGGATGAGGTAGCAGAGGGCATCACAATCTGCGTCTCAGGACCACAAGTACCAAATAGAGCCAGAAGCACATAATTATCTTGTGGCTTCCAGGCAATAAAGCAGGATTTTCAACAGTTGTGTCACCAGTTCCAATTGTTACTGGAGGACATGGAAAGGAGCCAGTAACATAGCTAAGTACATTATTTGCAGTCAACAAAAGAGTAACTTACTTGTACCAGGTGGGGTAATTTGAGGAAGATAGTTTAATGGGTAGTTGAGTTGTTGTGGCAAGTTTCACAAAAGAGTAAGCGAAAGGAGTAGTGATGACTATTGATATGATAAAAAATGGTTAGTTAAGTTTATAGCTCGGATACCATATAAAGAAATATAATTTTATATATTGAGCACATATCTCATACAAATATGTACGAGTACATATATAATTTACAGAAGGATTTGTTCCTGAAAAATTAAAACGGAAAGATACAGAAAGATATGTATATCATGACAAATAATCAAGAAATAATATAAGCTACAATTAAGAAATAACATAAGTTATAATTAAGGGAGTGTTATAATATATGTGTTGAGATGATAATTAGAATAAGAGTCCTTGTTCGCAAATCACTCTTAGAAATTTCATATATATGGATTCATTAAATCTCATGAATTGTTGAAAGTTTTGGGCTGAAAAATTGTTAAAATGCAGTTCACCCAAGGAGCCAGAAAAGTGGAACAGGTTGTCGTCACGTGAATATTTAAACAGTATCTCCGTGGCAAAGGTAACTTCTTTTAATTTTTTTTTAAATTAAATATTTTAGGATTGTCTTAACTTTATATTAATATTTCTATTAATTATTCTGATTATACCACTTTATTTTGTTATGGAAATTGTGATATTTCCTTAAAAAATCATGAAAATGGGAAATAAATGAAAATAAAAATGACAACTTGATGATTGTTAATAATAAAATATTAATTAAAATTACAAAGTAAATTAATAACCTTATATTTTCTTTTTATTACAAGTTTTTGGATACACCAATTGTGAGTAATTTTGCAATGCTGAAGAGTTGTCCAAAGGGAACCTTGGGTTGCTCATACACAATGGCGTGGAGTTTATGGGAAGCCTAACTCAGTGGGTGTTGGAAAAGGATTTCGACTAGGAAACCAACGAAAATGAGTAAAGGACACATCAACACTCCTTTCTTTATAGAAGATGGAAACTAGTAAGGATGATTTCCATTTATATTTATAATCTGAGATTAAATGTCATTCTATTTAGAGAGAGATGAGTACGAGTACGTTAAAATAAGATGTTTATTAGTGGATGTTTATGTTGCTGCGTATGCGTGTTGGTGTATGACTCATAACAAGGGATGCTAATAAAATTCTTTGATTATAAAAACTGAAAGAAAATTAAATTGTAAAACAACTGGAGAAAATAAAAACTAAAATAAGTGAATTATAAAAAGTAACCTTTTTATCGAACATGTGATGTCAAAATAGGTTTACCTTATCGTAATAAACATTGGAAATTTGATTCATTCAAAATAAAATAAAAAATCTAAAATACTTAAAGTCCCCATTTCATATAAATAGAAACCTAAATCATATAATATGTATAAAACAAGATTAAATAGTTTTTCGGTAACTTTAATTTCCTTCTTCTTGAAGATCAAATCATTGGATTTAAGATCTAGGATTTAAATCGTAGAATCTCTCATAAGTTGGTCTGATTAAGAAAGCATTAGCCAAAGAGAAGAAATATAGACTGGCAAATGTATGAATAAAGATTTATAGTATAAATCACATGGATGAAATCAAAATCTTTTAACCAATAAACTAACCATACATCCAAAAATATGCAAACTTCTAAGATCGAGAAGATAAATAAAGAGAACTTCTCTTCCATTTCCTTCCATAAAGTTTACCTTCTCTTTGGATGGTATTACACATCTCTGTAGGGCTTCTAAATAGAGAAAAGGGTAAAAATTGAATATCATTTTTTAGTATCGAATGCCTTTTTGGAAAAAAAATAAATAAGAGTCTTTTAACCATAGGCTTTTGCATCCTCCTGCACTTCCATTTTTCAATCTGCACACCCACTCAATTGGGTGTACCGAATTGTTCTCATGGATTTTATATTTTTATCTCTCTTCTTGTATTTTTTCCTTTTCTACTCTGCTCTGTCACTATGTTCCTTTTCCGTTTGCACATTCCTCACAGTACCACACAACTATTGTCGCCCGTCACTACTGCGCCATTGTCAATGTAGAAGAAGATGAGAGGGAAAACGCTATAAAGGAAGAAGAAGAAAGAGAACGCATTAAAAAAAAAAAATCTTTCTGAAACATATTTGATGTGTTTTGAAAAACTTGTTCCAAAAAACTTATTCAGAATAATGCATCCTGAAGTTTTATTTTAGAAATTTTATTCTAAAAATTCAGTTCTGGAAATTTCATTATATATAGAAATTCTGAAAACACCTTTCCAAGAATCATAGAAAGTGCCTTCCAGAAAATTTTTAGAACAAGTAATCCACTTTAAAGAAAGATAAAATAGTCATTAAAAATTATGGATTGTGTTTTAGTAGCTCAAATAGAAGATGATCTTTTTAGTATCTACTATCTCATTTTATGTCTTTCTATTGAAGCATTTGGATTCCTAGTACCTCATTTTATATTTTCTATTGAAGTAATTGGATTATTGATTGAAACAAAATTCAATTATTATTAATAATCTGATATTAAATCTCAACAAATTAATAAAAAAAAAACTTTAATTGAATTTGTTTACTGAGAGTGTCAATTTTTATGGACTGTAATTTATAAATAATAAAATTGGGTCTTATAAAATTGGGTCTTCATTATTGGAAGTGCATTTATAATTTCAGATAATAAACTGAATACTTTTCGCATCCAATTTCATTTTGGGTTTAAAATGTACCCTCTAACCATACGGACCATACGGATCACAGACTCTTAGAATATTAACTTTCAAATCCTTTTCATATCTTTGGGAAGTGTGGTTAAGCTTTTGAAGCTTTCATATCGCTTAGGGTTTCAGTATCGTTAAGACTCTCGGTTTCGTATTATTGAGACTTACGATTTCGTATCATTAAGCCTTAGAGTTACCATATTGCTAAACGTTTCTCTTACGGTATCGTTTAAGCCTTTCGTTATCGAATCGCTAAGACTTTCTAGTTTTGGTATTGTTAATCCTTTAGTGTAGTTGTTTTAGTGCTTGTTGTCCTCTTCGGCAGTCCTCTTGGGCAGGTAATCTAGAATTGCTTTTTATTTTTTTACTTTATTTATATTATAACTCATGAAACAAGTCTTGCACCTTTTTGAAATGCTATATCTTGACTATGAAATTGTATATACTTTCTCGACTATACCAAAGATGTAGATGGGAAAGTCAAATTTGTTGTCGGAAAGACTAGTGTTAACAATGCAGTAGATTAGGTCATCAAAATTTTTACCCTTAGAGTAAGTGGGAGTTTTGAAATATTTTACACTTTTATTTTTTCCTTTTCTATTTTAAGTAGTTTATAACTAAATACAATGTCGTGTAGGTCACAATTGTGTTCGTTGTAGTGCCTGAATGTCTACCTCTAACTATTACCTTAACGTAACTACAAGTGCTTGAAGGTCTTGTTGTGAATGTTAGTAGCACATAAGTTAATAGAAAATTCTTTATTACATATTCTGCTCACTACATCGTTCTAATTTTATAAACATTTCAGATTAATATTATTTATGATTATCAAGAATTAAATTTATTGTTGTATTTGATTTGGTAGGAGGGTGGAGAGACATAGGTGTTTGGATCTCTTACAGAGAAGACAATTCTTTCATGGGCATCAAAGGTAACACTATATTGATTTGTTTATCTTGATCACTCACCACCCCACCTCCCCATATCTTTTAATCTATTGATTTTGAAGCTAAACTAAATTGAATATGGTAGTTCGAAATGAATTTTGATGTTATCAGATCAAACACAAAAGTTCTCCGTGAGGTGGTATTGCTTTGAAGTTGGAAATCATTTGACAAAAATATTTACTCATCCAATTGGTGTCATATTTGTAAAGAAGCATCTAGGTCGAGTTAGTGAACTGTCATGTTAAGCTTGTGCTAGTCTTATTTTTAAGAGATTCACAACAAGGTTAAATGGTATGAATTATGCTTCTTCTAATGTAGTTTCAAAAAATCTTAAGGACAAAGTGGTAAAGATGGGAATTAAGCTTACAACTCTTAAAGACCAAATACATATATTACTTACCTACATTGCTTCTAGGCCAGACGTTCCAGCATATTTTATTGCAATGACACCTGGTTTGGCACATGCCTCTAATAATAATGTATGACTAAGTATACTTAAACTTTTATTATAGTATTATTGTCTTCATTTATTTTATAAACATTAAAAGTGAAAGATTTACAACTTTTTTTATTTATTTCAAGCACCAAATGTTGGAAGAGGTGCTTCATCACCAAGCAAGACTGAATAATATAGATGTTTTAAAATAATATATTCTAATAACTTTCTTATAATAGTGTCTGAACATTTTTAATAACTATATTTTAATAATGTCTTCAAATGTTTAAGGCACTAGTAGAAAAAACACATTTCATGGCAGGATATCATCGCTGTTAAGACAGAACCGCAATTGAAAACAACGCAGTGACATTTTTAAAATTAAGTACAACTATACCAGCACGGTTGTCCACAACAACCGTGATGGTAAGGCACACAAATATTTAAAATTGAAAAAGTACAAGAGATACCATCGCGGTTCTGGAAACAACCGCGATGGTAGGTAGTAAATAATTTTTAAATTATTTTGCAAGGAGGATACCGCGATGGTATCCTCCAGCAAAATAATTTAAAAAAAAAGCTTTATAGGAGGATATGAACACGGTTGTTAGTGGGAACCGCTTTTGTATCCCACATATGAACGTGGTTCCCACTAACAACCGCGTTTGTATCCCCTTTTTTAGGCATCCCACGCTCACTTTTACGTTACGCTTCTTCTTCCTCTCTCACACAACCTTCCCCCTCTCTCGAGCAGCCTCTGTGCCTCCTCTGTTTTGCATCTGCTTTTGCCGCCACCCCACCACTAAGACCCCACCACTCGCGTGTGTCTCTCTTTCCGCTGCCAACCCCACCACCACATCGAAGGTTCTGCTTCCGCGACCACCGCCACCACCACTCGCGTCTCTCTCTCTTTCCTCCGCCAACCCCACCACCACGTCGAAGGTTCTGCTTCTGCGACTACCCCCACCACCACTCAAGTCTCCCTCTCTTCGCCACTACCCCCACCACCACTAAGAAGCCCATTGTCTTCTGCTTCCGTCGCCACGCCCACCACAACTCAGGGCGTTCTCTCTTTCTCTGCATTTATTCATTTTTTTCTCTTTCACTTCATTCTATTTTTGTAGGTCTCTGCCATAGTCGTGCACACGCTTCTCTCCATAGTCGTGCACCCGCTAGCATTGTCTCTACTTTTCAAGTTCGTCCATTTCTTTTGCCAAATTCTCAATGTTGGTGCTTTATATTCATTTCTACACTAGGATGATGTTAGAGAGACCTAGATTATAGCACTATGATTGTATCGTGTTTATCATGACTTGTTGGTATTGAGTCTAGGGATGTTCGATCCCCGACATTTTATGTTTTCTGTAATATATATGTTTATCCTGATGTGTTGGTACTGAGTCTGGAGATGTTTGATCCCTGACATTTTTTGTTTTCCATTACGTGTTGGTATTGAGTCTGGGGATGTTCGATCCCTGACAATTTTAGGTTTCATTTGTGCCTTGCTTAATATGTATTAATTTTTTTTTATATACATAGTCATGGATCAAAGTAGGAGTAAATAACAAATATTATTGTCAGTGTGTGAATTGTTTAAATATGTGAAGACAAGATATTGAGTTGATATGAGAGCATGTTCTGTGTGATGGTTTCTTGAAGAGCTATACAATATGTGAAGTTTTGGAGCAATATTCTAGCAAATCTACAACTGAATGTCAATATTCTAATGTATATTCTGACGATTGCATGGAAGACATGATTCGTGATATTAGAGAAGATAGTTTCCACCAAGCACATGTGTATGATTCATTGAAAGATGATTCAGTCACAGAATTGTATTCCAGTTGTTCTACTTTTTCCCGTTTGTCAACAGTATTGTGATTATTTAATATCAAGGCAAGAAATGGATAGACTGATAAAAGTTTCACCAAATTGCTAGAACTGTTTCATTTTTATTTTTAATTTATGACTTTTATTGTATTATTTTTCGTAACATGACCTTGTGCAACAGAGCTCACAGGGAAGTTTTGTGAGTCAAGGATCACAAGATATACTAACGATAGCTATTGGAATCCCAGAACACATTGGTCATGTCCGCACTGCTGGGTTTGGTGTAGGGGTAAAATAATTTTTTGGATCAGCTTCCTGGTCTTCCTCATCTACGACACCAGCCACACAACAATAACTAGCTAAGATGAGAGAGGAATTAAAACAAGAACTAAGAGAAGAAATTAGATAAGAATTGGAGCACATTGTTTCATCTATGGGCATGACACAACAGCACAATCTTATGGAGCAAGATGAATTACTACCTACCTGCGGTAGAGTTAGCACAAAGGGTAGTTGTGCTGATGACAAAGAGGATGAGGACGAGGAGGAGCTACAAACTGATATTTCATATCTTTGTAAGTTGTTTGCTGGAGATCCTCCTCGTTTGGTAGCGATTGGAAGAGTGTATGCTACAGGTTCGACAATCCACACAGTGTCACTTAGAGAAAGTTTAATTAGAGTGGTCATCGACAAAGGTAAAGATGTAGATCCCGAGGTGCCAGAGCCCACGTCAGAGGTTAGATTTGTGGGGCAAGCACTCGGTACATTTATTGCATGGCCTACACATCTCCTAAAGGTTATTTATAAAAAACATAAGTTATGATTGTCATAATTTCTCTTCATGTTATTTAAATTAACGCTTAATTTTGTTTAAATTAATACATTTAGTTTTGTTATTTTTTGTTACAGGACAGTGGGAGTAAACAGAAATCACCAAGTCTTGAGCCGCAGCCACCCCAACAACTCCAGACATCTGTGAATCCAATTCAGGAGTTGTTTAGGCTTTCGCACATCATGTATGATTCACCGTGTCCAATTTAATGGGATCATACAATATTTGGTGTCAACAATGGTGGTATGTCACTGTACGTATACATGAATGATATAATGGAAGTCGCCATGGGATCCCAAATGTTAAACATTACAGTCATTCAGTTATGGATGATGTAAGTATACTTTAGAGTTACACATTTTTACATTTCTTAATATGTTTTTACTGATATTCATGATATTAACAATGCAGGTACATAAATAAATTAGTTTATAACTCAGGGAATCCTGATATCTATGGATTCCTTGAGCCACAAAGCATACAAATGTTCGGAAATAAAAAGTTGGAAGGCCAAAATTATATACAGAGATGGATTGGAGAATCTAGAAAGAGTATTTACTTTGCCCCAATTATTCAATCGTAAGTTACTAATCTTTTTATTTTTTATTTTAAGTAATTTAGAGAACATGAATAATGGATTGATTATTGTAGGAGCTATTGGCAACTCATGGTTGTCCGTCCTTTGGATAAAAGTGTGGTCTGGTTTTGTTCACTGCATAAGAAGTCAACTAATGAGTTCAAACAAGTGGTGTAAGGGTATGATTTAATTTACCTTATAAAATATTGATCTTCTTTGTATAATATCAAGTTATTACTAATCATATTTGATTTTAGTGCAATTAATGTTATTAATGTACTTGGCGGTAGATCTATACCCTCGTCCCATACCCTACATTGGGTGCAGCTTAAGGTATTTTTATTCTTAATTCAACCTATTAAATTCGTTGTGGACTTGTTTAATGGTTTAACTTTGATGAAATTGTAGTGTAACAAACAAAAAGGAAGTTGGGAATGTTGCTACTACGTCATGCATGGATGAAGACCATAGTCTAAGCCCATATCACCGACTCTTGAGAACATGTATGAAAGTGTTCAAGTTAGATAAAATTGTGATGAGTTTCATATGATGATAACTACTAACACGGTTATCCTATTTCAGGTTTTCATAGATCCAGACCCAATTGAACACATGTACATCGAAGATATTCCAAAAGAATGGACAACTTACTTTACTGAGAAGAGAAATGAAAACTTAGAGTAAACTTGTAGTAAGTATAGTATAATGTATAGTATTGTATAACTTATATGTTTGTCTAACTTGTATATTGTAACAACTATAGTGTATGCATAGACTTATATAATGGTTGTGTAAATATTGGCTTTTGTGCATAGACTTATAACTTGTAGTATATTGTAACAACTTCAGATTGGCTTTTGAATTGGTTTTGGGAAGCAGATTGCCTTTTGAAATTTGGTGGGCAGCAGCGAATAGTTGTTGCCATTTTAAAAAAAATTGCACATACCAGCACAGTTGCAGAGGGAACAGTGCTAGTATGTCTATTGTCAGCACCAATTTTTAGCTATTTTTGCACACTATGAGCATTTCTTAATGCGATTGTTAAAGAACTACGGTGGTATGTTATACTTTCCATCGCGGTTATATAACCGTGATTGTATCTTCAGTACTTTTTATCATAGTTACATCTATCGCAGTTCTGGAACCATGCTTGTAAGCCTTATATAACCGCAATTAAATGTTTTTTTTCTACTAATGAGATATCATGTAAGTTTAATATGATTTTGAATAATGTGAACCTAACTATCGAAATTTAATAATAAATATATTATTATCATAAGTTTTTGTATTGTTTTATTATCTTATTAGTAATTATTAAAACATACTAAATTGATTATGTGATTACAAAATGGTGGATGTATTCCATTTATTTAATATCCGAATTTTGGTAGTTAGAACAAATGTATTATATTCACAATTTATTATAATACAACGTGATTTTATAAAGTCAATAATGGTGTTTATATGCATTGTTTTTTACGATAAAATCATTTTTCAACTAAACAATTACAACTATTTTAACTAACATAATTTATAAGCTTATAAACGTCACTTTATACAAGTTGTTAAATGGTCGATGTTACAACGACTCACACAAGAATGCCATATTATATTTTGTGAAGCCCAAATTTATGGTGGTATACTAAACCGCTAGACACATATATAGTGACATTTATAAATGACACTATATACAAAAATAACTACCACCACATTCATGATTTTTTATAATGAAGAACCAATCTTGCACCATGCAAGATTCACTAAGGACCTATGCAACACCTTGCTACACCTCTACAGATGAAAACCAAGTTCAAATGTAGACTAAAGCCCAATACAATCAATGAAAACGGATTATACACAAGTCTACTACCAACTCTAACAACAATCTAACTTAAAATAGGTTTTAGTTAAATAATGCATTGCAGTTTCATATGAGAGAAATGGTTGCATGATTCCCATTCTTGAATACCTTTTGATCAACATAACTCTGTGTTATTTGTCAAAAAAAATAATTCTATTTTCTTTTTTTTTTCAAAAAATCTCATTTTCTTTTATTTTAGATGTTTTCACAAAGAGTTAGGAAAATTAGTTACAGTTTAGTGAAAACAATCGATTAAAAATAAGTTTAAATAGATTTATTTTACTAAAAGGATTTTAAAGTAATTAATGTTGAAAAGCAATCCTTTAAAAGAGTCAGAAACCATTTTTACATGCCAACTTTAATCAAATCAGTTTATGTTTAACTTTTGAAAACTTTTAGAGCATATTCTACTTATTTGTTGATGCATACACGTGAATAATCAACACATACCACACATTAAATCTAAACAAACACATTTACAAGCATTCCTTGCACTTGACTTAATGAAATAATCAACTGAATCTCTTTCTTCACTAGATTGGTCTACATCAAGACTCAGCCTTTGAAACTCAGTGATTTCATCTTCACCTCTACTGTTATTAGGTTTTTCCTAACTCTTGGTTAGTTTAATAAAAAATAATATATACAACTTCTTCAATTGTCATAGTCCTCTTATTATACACTCTATATGCATAACTATGGGAAGAGTAGCCAAGAAAGATGCCTTAATCAAACTTGCCCAAATTTTCATTTTTCATTGTTTAAAATAAAACACTTGCAACCAAAAACTTTAAAATGAGAGATATTTGGTTTTATTCCTTTGGAAAGCTCATAGGAAATGTTTACTCTATCTTTCCAAAAAGCACTTAAGAAGATTAGTTTCATTGAGTAAAGTTCTTTCCAATTCTTCCAAATACCTATTTTTCCTTTCTACTACTCCATTTTTCTATGAAGTTCTAGGAATAGAAAAATAGTGTTTTATTCCAAGTTTTTCACAAAACCTTTCAAATGTTTTATATTGAAATTCTTCCCCATGGTTGTTTTGATGGCAACAATATTGTAATTTTTCTCATTTTTCAAAACACAATCAAGTCTTTTGAAGGTTGTGAATGAATCATCCTTGGTTACAATGAAGAGAGTCCATGTAAATATTATTGGTTTTACAGAATAGGAGGAGATATGTATGAAGAGAAAATATTGTTATTTCTTTTTGTTTCTCTGAGCCATGAATAACTTACATTTATAATGCTTGCAGAAAGGAAAATATCTAATTGAAATTACTCCTCTTAAAGTTTAGGAGCAGTCATACAAAATTGAAATCCTAACGTCTAGGAAACTATTATGAGTAAATATTCTAACAATTAAGAGTAAATATTCTAATTAAATACATATTCAGAAACTGAAACAAATCAATGTGCAGTTTCAAAAGCAAATTTTCAAGACTCCTCCTTGATTTTGGAACTGCAAACTCCAATCATCTGTCTTATGAATTCAAACTTACTAACTGGTAGTGGCTTGGAACAAATCTGCAATCTGGTTTTAAGTTTTGCAATATGTTGAAGTACCCTTCATATCTTCCAAGGAACCACCCCAATCAATACAAAAAATACCCAACAAACTTTGCTTTATTTTTGTTAATTGAACCATCATATTGTTAATGGATTTTCAGCAAGTGTACTGAGTCTTCAAGTAATATAGTAAGTAAGAAAAGTATCGTATCCACAGGGAACGGAATTTGATTGTAAACTGAATTACAACTAATTATATTATGAACGGATAAACAATAGATAATGATTAAATAAATTGAGAAACGTTATAACAAAGCAATGAATAGTAAAAATGTGAATTCAATAGTAATAAAGGCCTTGGGATTGAATCGTAATATTCTCCTTCGTATACACTCTTAACCTAATTCAATATCATCTTTTCCAATTACCGATCTGTGCAAATAAAAGCCTTTTCAACTTGATTCCTCTAGCATTGAATTTCATAAATTAAATTACCTAGCTTCTATCCCTAGTTTCTAGAATAACCTAATCAACATTAAGATAATTTGTTATAAGCAATCATTACACTATAATCCATCCCTGAACTTATACATGTAATGCATTTATGTTTAGTTCCAATTCCAAAGAGTCCTTTCCTGTCACAATGAGAAATCTAAAATAAATCAAGATATAATCAAACATAAAACAAAGGTTTTTGGATTCAATGATATAAAAATAGAGTTAAGAGTGCATTTGAAGCGAGAATTTACATTCAATCCCAAGAGAAAGGAAGTTAGCTACGCATGGTAACCATGAAAATACAAAAGAAAAGGAAAAGAATGGATCTTGATGATGGCGCTCCAAGAGATCTTTAACGAATGATAGATGGTGTGTGATAAGCGATGTCCTACGTTTGACCTAGCCTCCTTTTTATAACCTTCGCTCCTTGAATTAGGTCAAAGTACAGTCGTTATTTCGTAAGTCACGCCTTTAGTAGCTTTCACGTCTTTAATTTAGGGCTTCGCTTGTGATGGACTTTAAGTGAGTTTTAGCCTAAGTTGTGTCTTTAGCTTAAGCGAAAAGTCACTTATGTTTTTTTCTGCTCCTTTACTCAATTTCGGCGCCTCTATTCTCTCTCCCTTCAGATTTAACCTAATTCTCAACAAAATTTTCTCTTTCCATAATAAAAGGCATTAAATAGCAAAATCAATAATAAAAGAAAATAAAATCCAATCTGAACCGAATTAATAAAAAAATCAACCTAATTACTAACCAAATCAATCACAAAATCAACACTTATCACATATACAACAATTACCTTTCTATTCGGAGGTATGTCAACAAGAGTGTTGTTCTTCTCAATCATATACAACTCCTCCTCCTCATCTTTTTTCCATTTTAGGATATTGAGAGCTTCCTCATGGTCAACAGGTTCAAGACCATCCATATTACATCTTTGATATATGTCAGAGAGGGATTTGTTACCTCTCACAGGATGATCATCCACATTTTCATCAGAACCTTCCTGCTCAGTTATTTCTGGAACAACATCAAGGCCTTTAATCTATTTCACAATCAATTCTTTAGAAACTTCAACATCATCACAAGAATCCAATCCATGATTTTCCACTACTGGCTTCCCATGATTTTCTACTGCAGGCTTCCCATGATTTTCTACTGTAGGCTTCCTAGACTGCTTCCTTTTATGCTAAATCTGTCCCGAATTATCTACAAAAGAGTAAGCAAGATCTATTTGCAAGTTTACCGAGAAGCTTTTGCCCTTCATCTTTATTGACATCAATTTAATTCCAGTTGTATTAAATACTTCACAAGCTTTATCTTTGAACACAACAACATAGCCTTTCTCTAAAAGCTGCCCAACACTTAGCAGATTTTTATTAATTTCAGAGACATAGAACATCAGAAATTATTTTTGTACCTGAGCTAACATCAATGGCAATATCACGTATCCCTTTGACGTTAATATAGTCTTCATTCCCAATTCTGACTTTCGAAGAGTGGGTTTTGTCGAGCTTTACAAACATATCTTTATCATGTGTCATGTGATGAGTGCATCCACTATCAATCAACCATGTTTCACTAGTGATGTCACTAGCAAAGCAAGTCGCCACAAAAAGAAACCCCTCTTTCTCATCATCAGTCTCTTGAGCATTTTATGCCTCTTGTTGATTTCTTTTGCATACCTTTTCCACATGACCCTTTTTATTGCAAGATCTACACACCAAATTTGGTCTCCACCAACATTTCCAATGTGGATGAGAAGTTTTTATGCAGTGTTGATATGCTGAGTACTTCTCCTTCTCGTTATTGTCATCCTCATCACTTTTCTTCTTATTTTTCAAGCCTTTCTTCTTTGCTTTGTAACTCAACTTTGACCTTGCTAGAAAAACTCCTTCAGTATTCGACTCTTCTCTCAAATAACTCTTCTCTCAACAATCTTCTCTACTCTTGGGTTTGCAGAGAGTTCATCAACTCGGTTAGTGAAATCATTGTGATATCTCTTGAATCTTCAAGTGATGAGATCTTTGCTTCAAACCTTTCTAGAAGACTCACCAACACTTTTTCTACGATCCTTCTATCAGGTAAATCTTCACCTAATAGTCAGATCTTGTTTACCATTGTCAAGAGTCTATTAAAATATTCTTTTATGGTCTCGGCCTTCTTCATTCTCAACATCTCAAATTCTCTTCTAAGTTTGAGAACTTGCATCAGCCGAGTTCTTTCATTCCCTTGAAACACCTCTTGGAGAGTGTCCCAAGCTTCTTTAGCTGTTTCACAGGCCATAATTCTAGTGAATACAACATCAAAAACAACAGAGTGAATACAGGTTTTGGCCTTCGCTCTTCTTATTAATTCATCATTGTAATTTCTAATTTGAGCTACAGTTGGATCTTCTTGTAGCGATTGGATTGCATACATCACAACATCCCACAAACCACTCGCTTCTAGATAAGACTTCATTTTGTCAAACCATATTTGATAGTTTTCTCTGGAGAAAACCGGAGATGCTGCCATGAAGTTTCCGGCCATGGGTGAAGTTTTTGTTTTTCTCAAAAGGTTCCTCACTAGTTTCCCTCTATTGTTTTCTTCCTCGTGGTCTCACACACAGGCCCTTAAGAACCAAGAGCTCGGATACCAATTGTTGGTTTTACAGAATATGTATGAAAAGAAAATATTGTTATTTCTTCTTGTTTCTCTGAGCCATGAATAACTTACATTTATAATGCTTGCAGATAGGAAAATATTTGACTGAAATTACTCCTCTTAAAGTTTAGGAGCACTCATACAAAATTGAAATCCTAATGTCTAGGAAACAATTATAAGAAAATATTCTAACAATTAAGAGCAAATATTCTAATTAAAGACATATTCAGAAACTGAAACAAATCAATGTGCAATTTCAAAAGCAAATTTCCAACAAATATTGAGTAGTCATCTACAATGACCAAGCCATAGTAGTTGCCACCTAAGTTCATGGTTTGAGAAGGTCTAAACAAATCCATATGGAGTAGCTCTAGGGGTTTTGAAGTAGAAGCAAAGTTGTTCTGTTTAAAAAGAATTTTTGAACTATTCCCCTTTTAGCAACTATTCCCCTTTTAGCATGTTTTACAGATCCTGACCTTTCCAAACTTAAGTTTAGGCAGTCCATCAACTAGTTTATTCAAGTGATGCATATGGATGTGAGTAATGTGCCTATGTCATAACTGTGATTCATCATTATTGGCCCTATTTTGTTCAAACAAAGAATTATTCGCTCAAGTGAAAATAGAGTTGTAACTCAACCCTTGTTCTCTCCTAGATTGTCGCTCAAACGAATAAATTTTGCTCTAACAAGGCAACTTTCACTCAAGGTACTTTTTCTTTTTCTTTTTCTTTTTCTTTTGTTTCTTTGTCTCTTTAATGCATTGAATGTAAATGTCAAATATAACATGTAAATAGAATATTAATGTCTTGGATTCAATCATATATTAGTCTCTAGTAGGACATACTTAATACAAGTCTTTCTAAAGATGTTAGTTGATATTTTATTTGTTAAATATCTTTTGATATATAGATCCCTGTACTATCTTTATGGTTTTTGCAAGCTGGTTTTTTTCTATCCTTTTTTTTTTATCTTTTTAATAAATTGGATGTAATGTCAAAACATAATTAATACAATTCATATGGAAAACGTCAGTTGATATTTTATTTGTTAACTACCCTTTGATATATAGATCTATTTGCGATCTATATAGTTCTTTGTAAGTTTATATGTGATAGAATTGAATTGTTTTTTAGTTACTAATCAAAATGTTTTTCTTGATATATTTTTTCTTATTTTAAAAAAAATATTTTAATAACTTATTCTTGTATGTGTTGTTTATTTATATGAATAAATATATTATAAGTGCATAAATAACATCCATCAAAGATTAAAATTTTCTTTCAAATTCCTTTTTATTTCTTATAAAAGTTTTACATATATTTTCATTATGTTTAAATTGTATTTTAAAAATAGTTTATTAAAATCTTCTATTACATTTGTAATAAAATAATTAAATTTGTAAATGAAATATATATAATCAACTAATTAGGTTCTACTTCCATACATTGTAGAATATATTCAGGGGTGGCTCAAGCCCCAAGCAGGTAAAGCAACCGCTTTAGGCCTCAAGGCTTCAAAGGCCTCAAAAAATTTTATTTTGCTTTAGGCCTCAAGGCCTCAACAAAATTTAATACTAATATATTATTATAAAATAAAAAATATTTAATTTTAAAATTATACTAACAAAATTTTAATTAAAAATTTAAATATTTTAACTGACTTTAAGTTTAGATTCGTGTTATAAATATTATTTAATGACTTTAAATTTATGTTGGTATTATAAATACTACTTATTCAATAATATTCTTGAAACTTTCTTATAATAAATTAATAATATTTAAAAAAAAATTGAATAGTAAAGGAATCTTAGGTATCAAAACTTTCTAATTTATCTCTTCCTATATTTCAATGGATTGATATAATCTCTTTATATGTCCTATCATTTAGACTCTTCCACTTCTCTCCTTCTTTCTTCACTTATCTCTTTTCTTCCTCTATCTCTTTATTCATTCCATAATATTATTTAAACTTGTTCCGAATTTCAAATTTCTTTCATTTTATATTTCATCATTTTATACTGTGCATTTATGCGCGTGTCTTTAGTTGCAAACTTTGAGGAAGAGAATTTAGAAGTTATAAATTATATTTAAGGACATACCAAAGGACAAGATCGAAAGATAATATCATAATAGGAGACTTGAGGATCAAGTTTATTGTCTTGACAATCAAGTTTTATCTTTTTAACTTAGACTTATTTTATATACTTATAAGTTATATTCAGTATGATATATATTATAATTTTTAATTTTATATAAAAATATACAAATATGGTAACTAGAAAATTTGAATTAGGTTATTCAAAACTTCAAAAAAAAAAGTTTAACTTTTTATTGAATCACAAAAAGAGGCTATGCATAAATTTATAAAAATAAACAAAAAATAAATGCATTTGAAGATATAGGTGAGTCTTCTTTGAATGAAGAACATAATAATATAAATCTAGGAGAAGATAACAATATAAATATAAGTGAAGACAAAGATTAAACGGATTAGCTTTATTGTCTATTGAAAAAGATTTTTTAAATAAAATTAATTATGATAATTTAATAGATAATTTCGTATCACAAAAAGCTAAAAAATATAAATTTTAGATAAAAATATCATAATTTTAATTATTTTATTAATTAAAAAAAGGTTTCATATTTTTTATTCGCTTTAGACCCCTAAAGCCTTGAGCTGCCACTAAATATATTTATATTAAATACTAATGATTAAATTTTTCTTCTAAGAATTGAGATTATTAATTTTTTTGTTCAATTCGTGTCAGAAGTTGCCGGAATAAAAACGCTCGAAGAAGTAATTAATTTGTTACTTCCTTTATTAGCCTCAAATTTTAAGCCAACGAAAAATCAAATGCAATCTCTTCTGTTAAAAGATTGTCTTAATGGTTGGAGTTAGAAAATAAAAAGTGGAATCTGGCCTACGAGAAAAGTTGCATATAAATAGCTTTAGGGGCCTAAATTTAAAACATTTTCTAAGTTTTTCATCATTAAGTATTTGTTGTATTTTTTTAATCAAAATTGGAATTTTTCTATATTTAAGACTCAATCTGGTAACTTTGCGGATGGTAATTTCAATATCAATTAAAAGGAATACAAAGATATTATACTAATATTTTATTCTATAACTGTTGTAGATTTTGTTTAACTAGGAATATTCACAAATTTACCTATTACTAATATTTATCAAAAATATAGCTAGTCAACTTGAAAAATCAAGGGTGCTTTTGACAAATGAGATAAAATAATGTATAAATAAAATATGTGGAAAGTATTGTAAAGTCGTTAATTAAGAAGATAAAAAGAAAAAAAAAATTGGCTAATTGGTATCTTTGGCACTCTTTAATTTTTATACTCGATTCTGACATTTTTTTCTGTAATTTTTATTTTCAAATTTCAAAAATTGTAATTTTTTTGTTAAATTCTCAACTTCTTATGTATTTTATTTTGGTTTGATTAAATTCTAATCTTAATATTTTATTTAAAACAAACAAGAGCACATGTTCTAGTCTTTCCGCAATTCTATTATATTAAAATAATATATTTTAAAAATATAAAACAGTAAATAGTACTAATGATTAATTTTTTTCTTCTAATAATTAATATTATTAACTTTTTTATTGTTTGAATTAGAAAATTCAGATCATGTCCGAAGTTGCAAGCAAAAAAAACGCACGTTTTGGAAGAAGCAACTAATTTTTTACTTCCTTTATTAGCCTCAAATTTGCGCCGATACAATCTTTTGTTAAAAGATTATCTTGATGGATGAAGTTAGAAAATAAAAAGTGGAATCTTTAGCCTGCAATAAAAGTTGCATATAAATAACTTTAGGGACCAAAATTTAAAACATTGTTTATTATTTCTTAAGCATTTGTTGCACTGTTTTTTTAATTAAAAGATTGGAATTTTTTCTATAATGAAAACTCAATCTGGTAAGTTTTCGAAGGGAAATTTCAATTTCAATTAAAATGAATATAAAGATATCAAAGATTTTATACTTTAGTTTGTTAAAGATTTTTTTCAACTAGGAATATTCATAAATTTATCTATTACTAATATTTTTTTAAAATATATCTAGTCAACTGGATAAATCAAGGGTGATTTTGACAAATGAGATAGAATAATGTATAGATAAAATATGGTAGAATCGTCAATTAAGAAGATAAAAAGAAAAAAAAAATGTTAAAGGACCAGGATTTTAAATCATGAGAGAGAAAAAAAATGCAATGATAAGAGTTAGAAATCAAGAATTAAAGGACCAGGATTTTAAATAGCCAAAAATATTATATTCAAAATAGAAAGATATTTACTATTTTCTAAAAGCTTTTTTAGCTAATAAAGTAACTAGTAAAAGATATAAAGCATTCTTTAAATAGTTAATTAATTCAATGATAAATGTCTGGATCTTGAATCTGGTAGTGAAAAGATACAAAACAAATTCTTTAAATAGCAACATGTGCATTTAATGATAAGTGTAATGAAAAAATAATTCATGAATTAATACACGTCTATATGTAATGGTTGGGTAGACCGATTTAGTTGCATGCACCTAAATTATCTAATTGTGCAAATTACTCCTTTCCACAGGTGGAGGTTGTGATATACACAACTTTGGAAGTTAATGACCCTCATGCCCCACAACCCAAAAAAGTAAACACAATGAAAGCAACATAAAAAACAATAAATAAAAATATTTGATCAATTGTATATTATATACTTTTTTCCCATTTTCTTCCCACAACAATTTCTATTCTCTTATATTCTCTAATTCTATGTATATATATACATATATGTGTGTGTGCATGTTCACAGACATAGTTCACTAAACCTTACATAAGGTGCTAAGGCATACTAAGCTTGTGATCAACATCATCAGTGATCACTGATAGAAAAAAGAGAATTATGAGAAGGGAGTATCATCCACTGTTAAGGGGTGGAAGAGGGGGTAGCAAGTATAAGCATGGATTTTCTGCGGCTGAAATGAAGTCACTGGCAAGCATATGTGAGGTTGTGTTGCCTCCTTTGCCTATGGATGCTTTGAAGAGCAGAAAAGAAGACCAAGTTGGTGATGATGACAACAAGCTTCTGCAGTCCTTCTGTGACATTTCTGGTTCTCGCTATCCAATCCCTCATGAGGTATCTATATATATTATACTGGATAATATATGCTTTTGTTGTCATAATTTTCTGTCAAATTTGATCTTGGTTTTCATATTTTAAAAAGATGTTTTTGGCTGTTGAGTTTTTGATAATTACAGAATTTGGTGTGTTTTTGGAGAGCATAGGATATCATATAAGGACTAATTAAACTCAATTTGACCGTAGTTAGATCTTAGTTATATATTTTAAAAATGATGATTTTCATTGTGTTTTTATAACTGATGAACTCTATCTATATTTTGAGAGTTTATGATATCTAAAATAAAAATTTAAACGTACTAAGATACAAATTATCCTATAGTATTAGTAGTTACAAGTATAGTATTGAATTAACAGTTTCCTCATCACATGTTTTCCTTCCCTCATCTGCAAGAAATTGCTATTGACAAGAAACAGCTAGAGTGTATAAGAGGGACCAACATGGTTACCATATATTCTTTTCACCAATCCTTGAGGTTTTGCATGCTCTTAATGTGGGTGTACCAACATGAACTCATAACAAGAGAAAGAAAGTCATTTCAAAATGCAAATTGAAATTCACCTCTGCTATGAATTGAAGCATAATGATTGATACACGTAACTGAAGATGCAAATCATTAAATGAGTTGGATATTATTTGACCTTATACCTTAAAAAAGTAACTCATAATAACTGAGATTGTCTATTGCAGCTTGGCAGCTAGTAATTACTGTTTCTGTCTGTCCTTGTCAAGCACTTAAAGAACACTGTTTTCCATCAATTTTACTTACTTCAGTAGCATTCACACACTTGGGCAATAGAGCAAAAAAAAAGTTAGGATGAGTTGGCATCCTAATTCCTAGTGCACACCCTTTGATTCAATTTAATATATATACCAATAATAATAATCTACTATAATTTAAGTATGAGTTGGTCTTAATGTGTGGTCTATTTTCTGCACTAGTATTTCATCTTAGCACAGAAGCAGAAATATTTCCGTACACCTTTTTCTGGTGCACAGATAAGAAATTTCCTGTTTAAGTATTTATTCCAATACGGATTGAACCATATCCACGGATTCGTTTGGTTCGGTATAATGGCAATTAACTCTATTTGTTTTTATTCAAAACCAGTTGCTGTCATAATGAATTCATAATGAAGCATCAGAAATTTAGAGTCTGGTGGTGATACTAGGGACCAAGGTAATTATTGTTTAGTCTAGTTAGACCCTACACATCTGAAATTTTACTAAATCCGTTTATTACATTTTAATGCAAGTACAACTGTCAGAAAGAAAAAACAGATTTTGAGTTTTTCCTACCATATTGGTAGAAACCGTTTGTGAGATGGTATTTTTTTCTTAAAACTTAATATGATAAATTATGTAGTGGTCAGACATTTCATATTGATGTATTATGGAGATATTTGAAACTTATGTTGACCAAAAATTCGTTGAGTTATCAACAATTATAGTATCTCAAGCGGATCTAGTATATGGTAGGGAAAACTTTCTTTTAAAAACATTTAAACTGAACTAGCACAGTAATGTTTGTTAGATTAGTTGAGTAATCTCTTGTATATATTCTTCATATCTCTCATATTCATATTTTATTTTCAATGGTAACAGGTTGCTGAAATGCTCACAAAGAGGGGCTTAATTGAAGCAGTAATATTGGTAAGAGTGGTTTTGTGGATGCTGGCTTCAAGGTTCGGCACCTTGTTGCTTTGTGGTTTCCTCTGTCTTGGTGAGAAATGGCCCTATATCAACAACTTTTCAGACTTGTCTTTGGAGAAGAGAGAAAAGATTATGAAGAAGTGGTTGAATCATAGGTTCCTCACACCTATTAGACTGGCATTTGCTTATGTCAAAGTCTTGTGCCTTTTAGCATTTTTCTCTTGGGTATTGTTCAAAGCCTTTGTCCAAAATTCTCTTCTTAATTGTTACTTGTCATCTGCACGTAATGATTTCGCATAAAATTATAACATTTCACTACGAAATGAATAATCTTGCTCTCTGATTTGTTTTATTTGGTCTCCTAAATTTAATAAGTTTTATTTAGACTTGTTAGTGTTTGTTTAAACTAAGTTCTTCCGTAATTTGTTTTTTTATTTTATTTAGAGTACTTATTTTGAATGATATGTCAAATGCTAATTTAAAGTGGCATCTTTCAGAGTTTTCCATGTTACCGTACTCTGATCAAATTAGTATAATAAAGTAATAGATGATGAATAAAACACTTAATGGACTAAAGTTCAACATTTTAAGCTTTTGAGATTAGACTAAGAAAAGAAAAATAAGATGACGGGGAAGCAGTATATTGTAGCCTAAATGTTTCTTAAAAGAGATAAAAGTTACAGAAAATCTCTTGAAATTTTTGCAGGTTGATGAAAACGGTGATAACCCAGCATGGAAAGCCATTGGATATGAGGTATCAGATGATGAGAAACAGAACAATGTCTCCAATAATAGGCCTCTTGAAAAGGGGACTATAGAAACCATGTATGAATCTGATTCAACTCTTCAACAATCTCTTGCCAAGAAAGGCCTCAATGTTACACTGGACATCAAAAGCAACATCCTCAAAGTCAAATGCGATGCAGTAGTTGTTGGGTCTGGCTGTGGAGGAGGTGTTGCAGCTGCTGTTCTTTCAAGTGCTGGCCACAAGGTGGTTGTTCTTGAGAAAGGAAACTATTTTGCTCCTCAGGACTATTCATCTCTAGAAGGTCCCTCCACGAAGCAACTATATGAAACTGGAGGGATCCTTGCTTCTACGGACTCCAGAATACTGCTTTTAGCAGGATCGACAGTGGGTGGTGGCTCTGCTGTTAATTGGTCAGCCTGCATTAAAACACCACACAACGTGCTGAGAGACTGGTCTGAGGACCACAAGCTTCCCTTCTTTTCAAGCCAAGAATATCTCTCTGCAGTGGAGACTGTGTGTGAAAGGATTGGAGTCACAGAAAACTGTACACAAGAGGGATTCCAAAATCAAGTGCTGAGAAAAGGGTGTCAGAATCTTGACCTCAAAGTTGACTACGTGCCAAGAAACTCTTCCGGGAATCATTACTGCGGCTCATGTGGTTATGGCTGTCCAAAAGGAGAGAAACAAGGGACTCAAGCTACTTGGCTTGTAGATGCAGTGGACAAAGGTGCAGTAATAATAACAGGATGCAAAGCTGAGAGGTTATTGATGGAAAGCAATTACAGGAGTGGAAATGGCAGAAAGAAGAAATGCTTGGGAGTGCTGGCAAAAGCATTAGACAGCGCAGTCACAATGAAGCTACAAATTGAGGCTAAAGTGACAATTTCTTCTGGTGGGGCACTTTTGACACCCCCTTTATTGATCTCTAGTGGACTAAAAAATAAGAACATTGGTAGGAACCTCCATCTCCACCCTGTCCTAATGGCATGGGGATACTTCCCAGAATCAAATGATTCAGAATTTAAGGGCAAAGTCTATGAGGGAGGTATAATCACTTCAGTCCATAAAGTGCCATCAACAGACTCCAAATCTGAATCAAGAGCCATAATTGAAACCCCTTCGCTAGGACCAGGATCCTTTGCTGCACTGTTTCCTTGGGAGTCAGGACTAGACTTCAAAGCAAGAATGTTGAAATACTCGAGAACTGCACATTTAATCACAATTATAAGAGACCAGGCTTGTGGACGGGTGATATCAGAAGGAAGGATCAGCTACAAGTTGAATGAAATTGACAGAGAAAACATGAGGGCTGGCTTGCAACAAGCACTGAGGATTCTGATAGCTGCAGGAGCAGTTGAGGTAGGCACACACAGAAGTGATGGTCAGAGACTGAGGTGTGGTGGCGTTAGTGAAAATGAGGTTCAAGAGTTCTTGGACAGTGTGTATCCAATGGAGGGAGCGCTTTCACCAGGTGAGAAATGGAACATATATGGTTCTGCACATCAAATGGGGAGCTGCAGAATGGGGGTGAATGAAAAAGAAGGTGCAGTTGATGAAAATGGAGAGACATGGGAGGCTGAAGGGTTGTTTGTTTGTGATGCCAGTGTGCTTCCAACTGCAGTTGGAGTCAATCCCATGATCACAATCCAATCAACTGCATACTGTATCTCTAATAGAATAGTACACTACCTTGGAAGAGGTCAAATCTCACAAGTTCCTTGAATTTTCTTCATCACTGGATGCATGCTATTGAAGTTTGATCATCAAATTAGGTGCCTTTTACTACAAAAATAAGTCTTCAAGAAGAGTTATTTTGATTTCCATGCACCTATTGGTAAAGAAAATGTTGAGAGTAGAGAAGGAAACACCCTTATGGTGGAATATATAATCTCCATCTCATATTAAGAAAGGGAATATGAGAATTGATTAAGTCATGGTGTGATTAGAAATCTGGGGATGTGTTAATTCTTATTGGTATATGGGAATGTGTAATTCCAGTTTTAATTTTTCTTTGCTCAGCAAAAGTACTCTTGTGTATGGAACAAGAAAATCAATAACATAAAAAATCTGATGTGTGCTTATATTTTAAATGTGAATAAGAAATATGTAATTGCCATTTCTCTTATACAATAGAAACCAATAATCCATTTGATGTTAAATGTGTAGAATTGTCAAAAAATGAAAACTCTGATCTATTCTTTAAATATATAAAAATATAAATCAGTCCTTATATAAAAGAGTTTCTTATATGTAAAGTAAAATTAATCTTTCAAATTATATGTTAAACATGAAATTATCTTACAAAAGTGAATCACATTACCCTATTATGAACTTTCAATACGTTTAAGATTTAAATAAGTTTTTTTTTGTTTTTAATAATTAATTGACAATATTCCATATTTCAATAATTAAATTAGTTATTAATAACATTAAAAAATGTTAAAAGAATAAGTTATTTAAATATAAATAATGATCTGGCAAAGAAGTTCTCTATCTAGATAATGTTGCGGATTGCTAGATTGGCCTAGACATCATACCTAATTTATCTGTCACTTTTATTCTCTTAGATAAGCATAATGTTGCCACAATAATGAAATTGGCATACCTAATTTATTTATTATTTATTTCACCATCAAGTAATAAAGATATACAAATTTTTAAAAATATCAAAAACATTTTGAATTTTATAAATCTATAAAATTATTTCAAATTTTATGAATTTATATTTATTTATATTTAAAATTCTAATTATAAAATTTTAATTATAGAAATCCTTCTAAAAAAATAAAAAAATATATTACACTTTTACAAAAGAAATTATGATTTTCTTTTTTATGTAAGATCATGAAATAAATGTTTGGGAGCCACAAGCCACTCCTTTTGCCTTGCATTTTGTTTATTTAAGGGGGGCCAATATGGTGCACATATTGATATATTTTTCTTTTTATTAATAAAAAAGAATAAAATTAATATCAATCATGAAAAAGGCATTTTAATTTTTATATAAAAATAAAAATTTTAGAGATTAATAAATATATTTAACATATAATTTGGTAGACAACATTTTCACATCCCTTTTACTTATAAGAAGATAGAATACTATGTCATTTATTAATATAAATGATTTATCTAATCTTTCTATAACTAGTTTATAGTGATAAATTATTATTTTTGTGGTTGATAAAATAATATAGCGATATGCTTTGAAAATAATAATATACGAATGTGTTTGAATAATAATAATAATAATAATAATAATAATAATTATTATTATTATTATTATTATTATTATTATTATTGTAATACCCTAGAAAATAGCTATGGAATAAAAACTAAACCAAAGTTTAATTTTAGAGATAAATTAGATAATACCTATTTTTTTTAACAAAAGAGTTGTTTAAGTAAATAAAAGATAATTATTTACTTTTTATTTTTATAGTAAACACCAACTCTCTCTCTCCCTTAAAAGATATTCTGTTTTATTCTAATAAAAACTATCAACTCTCTCTCAGATATTCTATCTCTCTAAGAAGATATTATATTTTATTCTAATAAAAATCACCAATTATCTCTAAGAAGATATTTTATCTCTCTAAAAAGATATTCTGTTTTATTCTAATAAAA
>Ga0209700_100184_pt1 | contig 100953 bp, 54 predicted proteins | sample SiratroredBW_FD_187528 | JGI IMG/M metagenome (GOLD analysis project Ga0209700, IMG submission 187528) | Root nodule microbial communities of legume samples collected from California, USA - Siratro red BW (SPAdes) (version 2) | ecosystem: Host-associated > Plants > Roots > Nodule | place: USA...
TTCTAACATTAAAGATTATCATTCAATTCAGGTTTTTCAAGATACACAGCCATTGGACAAACAAGATATAGAAGAGCTTCAAAAAGAATGGGCCAAGTATTTTCTCAAAGTTAGAAGTAAATAGTTTAGATTAGAAATAGTTTCATTGTAAATTATAAGTACTTTATTTGAAATTAGAAGTAGCTTTATTGTACATTAGTGTATATAAAATATGAACTGCATTTCTATATAATTAGAAACACTCTTCTAAAAATGAATTCTGCCTGGATTGTTTACTGATGCAGGGAGGTAATAGCTAATCCAAACTGAATATTAAAAAACAAAAAACCTAACACAACGTCAATTATGGTCAAATCCGACGTGGTGATGCAACTGAAAATTGAAAACAGATGCATCACAATGTCGGTTAAGGCACAAGACGACATTGTGGAAGCATCACATCGTCGGTTGGAGCCTCTGAACCGACGTTGTGATGCATCTGTTTTCAATTTTCAAGTGCATCACCACGTCGGTTAAAAGGCTCCAACCGACGTTGTGATGCTTCCACAACGTCGTCTTGTGCCTTAATCGACGTGGCCTGGGACCCAGTCATGCAATCAATTCAGGAATCACACGTCGGTTTGGATGTTCTAACCGACATTGTTGTGTTTAACACAACGTCAATTTTGTTAACCGACGTCATGATCAACGTCTCCTGGGTCAACGTCGATTCAATACCCGACGATAAATGTCTCTTAGAACCGACAATGAATATCCTTTTTGTACTAGTGCAAAGAACAAGTGACTGGTAGTTTAATCCTCTTCTTTACACACTTCACACATTTTATTTACCAGCCATATTCTTCTTTTAATCAAATTTACCTTTGTGAAAATTCTATCCGAAAGTACTCTCTAAATAATCTAAATAAAAAAATGTGGTTTTAGGAATAGTATTTCAACTTCAGAATTCTTCGAAAACACTACTGTTGTCCCCCTCTACTGTATTTTATATGTTAGAACTAACAAAAAATTAACCCTTGATTTTTTCAATCCACATTCTTCTATCTGAGTATCTCTGCTAGGATCTATTAAAATGATTTAATATTTTTAAATAATAAATTAAAACACATCATTCATCAATAAACTAAAACACATCATTCATCAATAAACTAAAAAAAATCAAAGAGAAGAACAGAAAACATGAAAAAAAAAAAAAAAAAAAAAAAAAAAAAAAAAAAAAAAAAAAAAAAAAAAAAAAACAGACCACAACCCATAAAAAATAAAAAAAAATACAAATTTAAAATATACAATTAAAATGCATCTTATTTCTAATAAAGTCATAAATTAAAAATTGGACAGCACATGTTTACAATTGGTTTAGCACTTTTACACAATTATTATAATTATAATAACTCTCCCTAACGATTTAAAATATATATATATCTCTATATGAGTAGTTGTTATAAATATTCTTAAAAGTATATCATGTGCAATAGAAAAAATATAAGAACGTGTCAGTGTAATTAGTTTAATAGTTTATTATCTATTCTACACATCAATGGAGGTTTAGTACATGACACCTTTAATGTTAAAACAGAACATTACAATCTTCAACGTCTTTAGGAAAAAAAAAAAATATGTGTGTGAAAAATATTAAAAGAGTATCAAGAGGAGATGTCGTAGAGTGCATACAAAAGTATAACAATTCAATGCTTATGCAAATTTTTAATAATAGTTCGACAATTGCAAAGAATTTTTGTATGAAAGTTGAGATATCCTAAATACTTCATATATATTACCGAAAAAAGAAACCTTCAAACAGGTCTTCATTTTCTCAAACATACATCGAAACACAGTATTATAGTCTTTCATTTGATTAAGACACCTTTTTAGTTTTTCATGCTTCAATTACCACTCAATCCGCATAACATAACTATTTTTGCTTGAGTTATTGTTACTGTAGTTAGTATAAATATTTTCAGTAAATAAATTATTCACATAACGTCTAAACATATATAAAATCTTTTATCCATCAATCCATTAAATTTGAAATTTCATATTATATTAACATCTATTAGTATAAATTTATCTAAGGAAAAGTTAATCATTAACTATATATAATAAAGAAAGTTTGCTTATGTATTAATTATTTGTATAGTGTATGATATTATTGTTATTATTATAAAAAAAAACTGTATTTTGAAAGTGATAACACTTTTGTCCGTTGGAAAATGACAATTTTTGTTAATGAATTCAATGTTAAAAGTTATTGGTCTAGGACATAATATTACAAGAAACAGGATATGTAGTGAGTGAAACACTCTGTTAATCTGCTTGCCCTGAGTGTTTGTTGATGATGACTTCCCAACCATGCGTATACAAAGCATCATCCACGATTTCCACCATTGTGTGGTTAGGTTTCTTATAAGAATCATATATAGGTCCAAATAGGGTAAATCGATTCACACAAGCCAAACCAATTCTCAGGTTCCAACTCTAGAAAATACATAATATTGTACACATGAATATACAAAAAGTATTCTAACAATACACTTTCAAATATATGTTTATTGTTATTTATAGAAGTTACACACTCTCTTGAATGAAACTCATTAAATTAAATAAAGTTTCACAAAAATTTCAATAAACTTTAAAAAAATAAAAGAGAATGGATTAATAATTAAGTATATGTTAGTATACTCTTTTCGTCAGCAAAGAGAAAAGAATAAAATTAACATAGGTACAAGGGTACCTAAATCTATTTACACAATTTAGAATAAACACATCAGATTAAAAAGTCAATTTTAAAAAACCTCAAAAATCTTCCATTATTGCACGTAACATAATTAACTCTTGTTCTTTTATTTGGTGTCTCTCATTTAAAGATAAGGGTATTTGGTGTCCAAGTTGACCAAGTAGTTGCAAGCCACAAATATCACCATGCCTTCCTCGCCTTATTATCCATTGGAACAAAATAATGTTGCAGAAAGTACTTGTTGACGTTTTGTATTGTACACACATCTAAGAATAAACTATAGTTTCTAAATAGTATTTGAAGATCCACATGAAAATTTGAGATGATTAGTTGTTTTCTCCCACAAATAGTAGAAAGAACATTTCAATGCTAAGAGATGGTAAATATTTCTTCTTCAAATTATCCTTAGTTCACAGTTTAATATTTATCAACTTTCAAATAAAAAGGTTAAGGAAAAAATATTATTCTCTCTTTTTCTATATATATTTTTTAACAGCAAAAAATAATGAATAAAAAGAAGTATTTCAAGAATACTCTAACCCTTATACACAATACCGAATCAAGAATTAAGTGTCAAAAAATCTAAACACCTTTCTAGACATACTTAACACTTCTCCTGAAAACACAAAACAGTACAAGGAGACAGAAACAAATACAATCCACACAAGAAACTAAACCACTGAAAATAACATTAACAAAATACTATAGCTTGTAGGTTAAAACACCCTTTTTTTTAAACACCTTTACTTCCTCTCTTTTTTTCTTATCGTTACATATATCTCCTTTTAGATTTATAACTCTGTTTATCTCTCTCTCTAAATAGATAGATTAGCATTTAGGTGTTAATAAAAAATAGTCCATGAACTTATCTACTGAACAATTTTCTGACTTTCACTTGCCAAGGTCCCTACGAATAGTATTTGAATTGTGGGGCCCACAGACCACTCATAGTAAGTGAAGGAGATAGACAGAAATCACAACAACTCTGCATAGAATTTGGATTGCTGTTATAGTAGCACTAGCAAAATGTATAATGATGATCTCACAAGATTTACAGAAATCTCATTGCACATGGGTGCATATCATACCATTAACTGTCCTAAATGGAGTGAAGAATGGACCCTGTGCTATACCACATAATACTGCACTCAATATGTATAAAAATGTTTTGAATAGATCACACCATTGTTGTGCCACCAAAACCACTCCCCAACCATGTAAGAATTAGTCTTCTATGTGTGGTGGAGAGATTAAAATCTTTCACAAGCCAATTCTCATGCATGGTTTTACATGTGAGTACGTGAATGACTAGAAGTTACCTAGGGTGTCCTTTATTGAGGATTTTTTTTTTTTTTTCATGAAAAGTGGTTACAAAATTGAGAGTACATGGAAAAGGGTACTAGCTAGTGGAATATTTGATGCCTCTTTCACCCATTCTCTCAAGTGAGTTGAAACCTTTCTCCTTTTCATTTTTCCTATAAATAGGTGTTATTGGCTGTTGAGAAGCCCAACTCTCCCAAGTTCCAACCCAACACTCTATATATATATTTTGCTTCTTATATCTCCTCTCATCTCTCTCTCTTCTTCTCTATACATATTCACTATTCTTCTTTTATGTGATTTTGTTTTTCTTTTTGATGAACAGTAGGTTTGTCAGGAAGGGATCTTTGGGGAAAGAGGACGAGAGGCACTAGTTGGTAAGGTTGTTGACAGAAGATAGAGAGCACAGATGATGATATGCACTAACATATGGGAAGGGAAAGCAATTGCATCTCACTCCTTTGTGCTCTCTAGGCTTCTGTCATCACCTTCACTACCCTCCATTCGTCACCACTCTTCCATTACTCAGACGGTGTAAGCAATAATATGATGATGATGATCATATGAATGTTTACACACACAAATTGTTTGGGAAACTTCTTTTTTTCACTGTGAGCTAATTGACCTTGTTTTTCATTACATCTCAAAATTTCAGCTATTGTTCATAACCACCAGTGGTTTTGTAGATAAATAGTTAGCCATTTAATGGTTATGTACTTCTGCATTTTTGCAGCTAGAGACACGCACCACTTTTGGCTATTGGAGATCATAAATCTGTCTTTCGATGGTACGAAAAAGCTGTTAGAGTGACAAGCCGAAGAAGGAGTTAGCTTGAGCAAGTACTGTAATTCCTTTCCAAATACCTCTTCTTTTGAATTCATAATTAAGCATAACATAATGTCTGCAATCAAAGTTTTGATATAGATTTCTCTATATCTGAAAGAGTGATGAATATAAACACTTCTATATGTTAAACACCTCATCAACATTTATAACTTATCTTTTCATCATATACATCATCTGGTATACTTATATTTGTCTCTTTTTTTATTCTTTTCATCTAGTTCTAGAGGTGGAAACACTTATTAGACCTTAATCAAGTAATATATCCTGGTTTATTTTTTTCTCCTTTCATGAAAAAAATCACTGTCAAGAGATGATTCTCTAGGAAGGAGTAACTACTACCACTTGCTTTGTGGGAGGAGCAAGAGAAAATGGGAATTTTCTGCATTGGAAGACTATGGAAGCAAAGGAACTATAATGCTCGGATCCAAAATGGCCATGACATATTGTAGGGCATATACTTTGCTGAATTTTCCAAGTCAGTACCCCACAATTAATTGTTCACTGATTCGTTAAGGTGGCTTCTGAATCGGTCAATGGATGTCAAGCTTCTCATTGGCGATTTGATGAGAATATATATACTCGTTATTAGAAACACCATTGGTTATAAACAGTGTTTACTATTCAGAAACGAAACAAGCTATTCTTAATAATTATATATATGGATTTATAGTACTGTCACATATACCTAGTTTTTATTCATCTTACTTTCATCTCATTCTTTTTCTGTCTTTCTCTTTATTTTACATTACACATATATTAGATTTATCAGTTTTTCTATCGTATTCTTTTCTCTTTTTCTCTCTTCTTACTATGCACCCCCAAAAATATGGTGCAAGATTGGTAAAGTAACTACATAGATTGTTTTTGCATCTAAGATAAACTAATAAGGGCTAATGCACTCGATTAAACTAATGAGTGAAAAAGTTAAAGTTTCTGTTGGATTTCATTTAAAGTGGAGTTCAACCTTTCAGTAAAGTGAAACATATTGTAATTATTAATTGAAATATCAAAATAAACATTTAAGATTATAATTATATATATTCATTATTTTATTTTCCGCTTATATATTTTTAATGGAAAGTTAAAATCCTTAATTTTCCTCTATAAACAAACTAAAATTATAATAATTTAGTACGTTATCAACTGTTGTATGTAAATTAAAATAAATTAAAATTGTTACACTTTCCTATTACATGATAAAAAATCATGTCACTTAAATACCACTTGAGTTTTTCAAAATTGAAGTTATATATATATATACATGACAAGTATAATTTATGTATAAATTTAAAGATAAATATAACTTTAGTACAAAGTGGCATTGTATTGAAGTCATGTTAGGATAACACGATTTTTATTTAAAAAAAATGGTTATTTTGAATGATGAAATTAATTTAAAATAGTTATAAATTTATTTTTTATCCAATTTTTTAATGGTAACTTCTTTTAATATATATTTCATAGCGGAGTTTTTACATTATATAGAATTATCTTATATTTGAGTTGTCAAAATTTAATAGGAAAAAACTTCAAATGATTATAACTTTTGATAAAAATTTTAGATTAAAACGTGTTAAAAATATAAATTGTTTGAAATGAGATAAGGAATACAGTGGTCAATTCTGAAGGAGATTGGAACTCCACAATTTCTAAAAATATATCATTTATTATTAGTTTTTTAGTATTTTTTTAGATGCTTTTTTTATATTTTATACTTTTAGCTCACATATTTATATTTGTCAAAAAATTCTAAAAATTTATCCAATATTTTCTTATATCAATTGTCAAAAATCATTATATCTTATATATTTTATATTTTCTTATAGAATTTCTTTTCATTTTTTAACATAAAATTATTCATCCTCTTGTAATTTTAAAAATCCTAAAAATAACAACAACAAAAATTACTCAAATAAAAGTCGAACATCCTAACAAGACTTTAATACAATGACTTCACACTAAAGTCGTCTTTGTCTGACACAACTTTAAATTTACATATAAATCGTATTTATCATGGATAATTTTAATTTCAACAAACCAAAATTATATCTAGAAGCTTAGAAAAACTAATGTATTCCGTTAATATATTCCACTCGTTACATGAGCTTCCATCTTCTGTTTAGCAATAGCAGATGTAGAAACCATATCTTGGGAAATTGTATTATTTGTCGATGACATATGCATTGCCAAAAGGAAGAAAAATTAATAATAAGAATCCTAGCTCCTAGGTCTGTAGCAATAGCTCATGTACTGTATTGAGATGAACCCTGAGGAGGTCGCAAGTTGGGACATCATTTATAAACCTGTCTTAAGGCAATGACTCAGCTATTAAATTTTTATTTGTCTGTATTGTCTTCAAGGTCACTGCATATTAAATGAAAAAGACCCTTTGCAAGAAACACTTGTATCGTTGCCTTTCGTATTCAAGATGTTGTTAACACTATGGAAACAATGTACGGAAAGATAAGACAGTGAGAGGTGAAAATTGATTATGTTTGTACTATGCTATCTGTGCATAAATCATTTACGATATCGATAGAAAATATAACTAAGAATAAGTTTGGATTCGAGAGTGGATTCGAGAGAGTGGATTTGATAGAAAATATTACTAAGAGTATGTTTGGATTCGAGAGTGAATTTGAGGGAGTGAATTTGAGATGATTTGAGAAGAAAGTTTGATTGTTTGGATTAAGATAAAGATGATAAAATTTGAATGGAAAGTTTATAGAAGTTTGTAACTGATATGATAGATATAATAAATATTTTATTTATTTATAATTTCTTTTATTTATTTAATATAATTGATAATAATTTTAAAAAATATAAAATTATTAAATTAAATGATTATTTTCAAAATAAAATTTAATTTATTAAAATATTAATTTAACTAAGATGGATTATTTTTAAAATATAAAATTAAATTTTTTATAATAATTTTAATATTAAATTTATCACATTGTAGACCATTAATTGATCATCAACATTCTACTCTTTTAAAAGGGTGTTTTTTCCCCGTCATGTGAGTCTGTATGAAAGGTGGCTTTTGTCAAATATTCAGACTAAGAGAAATGTCATGAATATAAACTATAATTTTTCTGTTCATTTTAATACTGGAAGAAAAAACAAACTAACCACGGTATGTGCTATTGCATCTCATTCTTGGAAAGTATACAATAATGGTGGGTTAAAGAATTTTATCAGGACTTTGATGTGAATTTTCAGGACGATTTCTCAACCTTTAAACATAACGAGACAGGAAACCAGGTACGCATATATCCTACCATCAACTTTAAACCTACCAACACAGAGCTAGAGGGATGAATATATTAGTAATTATCCATGGCATTTCTATTAAGCTATTTAAAGGGATTTTTGAAATATAATCGTAAAATAATCAACACTAAATATTCAAACTAAGTAATCCATTAACACACCCTTAAAATACCAAGGTCCAAATCACTCTTAGGATAGTTTTAAAGATATAGAAATATCATATTTTGAACAGGACTGTCTTTAAAAGATAATATAAATATATATATATATATATATATATATATATATATATATAAAAAAAATATTAAAATAATATTTTTCAGTGAATGTGATTTAACATATCTCGGATGTGATATATAGTAATATATTTTCGATAAGAGCTAATTTTAAACTATTTTTATTGTAACCTAACAAATATTTTTATGCAAAAACCTGTTTTGGATGAGGAATACTTTTTTTCATGAATATATTCTATCTTATCGAACAACTTTCTTTATTGGAATATTTCCTAACTAAGAATTAGATATTAATTTCTCAATATATTAAAATTCATTTAAGAAATTAACTGCTTTTAACAAATAACCTGTCACACTTACATGTGAGTGTGAAAAGCAAACCCTAACCACATCTTATAGGTATATGCCGAACATATACATTCTAGAAAAATTTAATTCAAAATAGTTAATATTCATATATATATATATATATAACATGAAGAAAAAATGTAAAGGTAAACAATTTGTCTCCCCGTGAGATTTTCAAGTTTTCCATTTAATTCATTAATAAAACAAAAATGTTCAAACATGCTATCTTTTTAATTTCACCTTATGGCAAAGCATCTAAGCCAAATTAAGTAATTAAGTTTTGGTATGTTGTTTTATTCTCATGTTGTCTAGCTAAATTTAAAATAATAATAATGATGATGATAATGATAATAATATTATTATTATTATTATCATTATTTAAATGCTTGTGTAATACATTTCTTTTGAAGAACAAATAAGGCAGTGGAAGGAAGATTCTTTTTCATATCATTAACTTGTAAGATAATTGGTCCAATGTTTACCAAAGTAGAAACAAAGTATGAGAGATGAAAATGAAATTAGGTTTAGATGTGGGTGCATCTTATTGCATGAACTCAACCAATATTTCATCCCTTAAATATCTATATTCCCAAAAATCAATTTCAGTGGGATCCATGTTTCTAGCAAAACGAACATTTTGATAAAGATCGAATCTCTGTCTAATCTGTGGTGACCATACGAAATTAATATTAAGAGATATTTCTTTTAAAGAAAATAAATGTTGGATGGAACTTAGTTAACTATTAAACAAAATACGTACAATAAATACTATTATTTGGTGCATAATGGATCAAATGGTTGAAGCAAATTAGTCTTTTTAGTAGTCAAATAAATTTGGCAAAGGAGTACGTCATGTCTCAATCATTTTATTCTGATATCACGTAATAATGCCAATAAATGACTCAGTAAAAGAAATAAAACAAATTGTGTTAGAATTACAGCAGTTAATATCAAACACGAAGAAAATTATATACTAATACATATAAATAGTGAATAATTGTAAAAGCGATTTTTTTTAATGTTTAAATGAATTTTTACAAGCTACCTTTATTTATTTTGCATTTTATATATGATATTTTTAAATATAAACTTTTCTCATTCTTGTTGCTGATACATGGTAACTATTAGTTATCTCATGTTTTATATAAGTTTTGCATAAATTATGAATAACATAGTAATTATTGGGAAAGACAGTCCCTTGTGGTTTATCTCAATTATTGAAGTTGACTTATATATGGATTGATAAGGGAAATTCGCTTAATATCAATTAGTTTTCAAAAAAATATTTAATAATAAAAAATGTTTTGTGAATAACTTATTTAAAAATAAATAAATTATCATGTATAAAAAAATTATTTCTTAATAAATAATGATGTAACTTAACATTCATCTAATTGACATCTTTTATCTTATTCTATTTTTAACACTTAGGAATACACATGGTAATGTTTTAAAAATAATGAAGAGTATTAATATGTTGTAAAAGAGTGTTGATAAGCAATTAAAGAATATAAAAAATAGAAAGTATTATATAATTTCACGAAAGATTAAGAATATATAGTTATTTATAATTCACTAATTTTGTGATATTATATTTCACAGCTATCTTGCATTTTGTTTTATTGTGTGTTGGTGGTGATGAATGATTATAGCAATTATAAGGTTGTTGTCTTTATTATGTGGCAAAAGATGAGTTGATAATTTATATGACAATACATTTGAAAGAATTTGTACCTTTGGGCTGAGAATTGGAGTGGCTGGGTGGCTAGCATGGGATAGGTGGCCCATTATCATGTGCAGGTGTCTGTTTTCTGTAACTTCATCTTCATCCATAAAGTACACAGCCTGTTCAGAACTCCTTATCATTTCTCTCATCATCTTTTTTCTTACATTACAGTGTTCATTGTAAAGACATAGGATAAAGATTGTTTTAGTGTTAAGTTATTTAATAATATTTAAAGATTCTTCAGATAAACTTTTTGAACAACATGTTAGGAAAAGAACTTTTGATTAAAGACCAAGGAATGTTTTTTTATTCTTTGTGTTTTGGAATTCTATCACAACATAAGTGATTACTTTATGTATGACTATTTCTTTTGTTGCTTAAGTTCTACCCCTAAGTTGGTGTTTTCTCTCCTTTCTCTTTTTCATCCAAAATCATTATGTTGTGATTAGTTGTTTTATTATTTTTTTAGAATATTATTATTTTCACTGTTACTATTTTATCTTTTCTTCTAGAGTTTTTATTTATGCAAACATTGGGTTCAAAGAAAAATAGATAAGAGTTGCATCCACATAATAGAATAATATATTCATCTCAAAATCTTAAAATATCAGGTTTGTGAATCTTCTTATTTATATATTTTTTGACTTTCTCATTTATATTTAATGTGAGACTTAGACTCACACTTAAATACTAATAATTTTCTCCTCAAGTGAAAGTTTTCATTCCTCTTCCATATTGGTACACTATCACTCAAGCGGAAACATTTTCAAACACGAGTACTTCACTCACAAACAACCCTCACTTGAATCGTCGTTCACACATTTAACGGAACATACTTGCCTGAAACGTCTATCACAAAAACTTTTGAGGGTTCATATACTTAACAGGACACGTTGGTCTGAAACTTCCATCATGAAGACTTTTGATATAGAGACCAAACTGTACTCGTTTAAGCCGGTCACCGCACTTAACAAGACACGCTTGTCTGAAACCTCCGTCTAAAAGATTCTCGATGCAGCTCATTTGACTTTGTCACCGCCATAAATCATTATCTCTTATACCACTTATTTTGAAAAATCAAGAAAAAAAATAATCAAGGAGAACAAACAATAATGAGATAAAGTAAAACCCATATAAAGGAATAATACTACATTCAACCCAAAATCTTAAAGTATTGAATTTGTAAGTCTTATTTTTTTTATATTGCTCAACTTTTTCATCCTTACTTTATACGAAATAAGATATAGACTCCGTTTGAATACTTAAAGAATTTATTCATCTTCTTCTTGACCCCAAGTTATGTTTTTCTGTACTTTTTCATAACATATAATTTTTTTTTTCAAACATAAAATATTAAAGCCTATCATTATGATAGTTTAAGAAATAATTGTTATTATATTGGTTTAAAAATAACTATCTAGCCTTTTTTATACGCATACAAATTACAAAAGATAATATGATAAATTTAAGTGGCCATATTGTCATATTATAATTACATAAAAATAAAATAGACATATCACACTTGAATGAAAAAGGTAAAACTATATACGATCAAATTAATTTTTTTATAGTCGTGTGTTGATATTCATAATTGGATAAGATTTTGTAAACTGCAGTTCGAATTAGTTTTTGGTTAATGGGAAAAATGAAAAAGGTGAAATACGTATCTTAAAATAAAAATTAACTTATTTATCAATTATAATTACAATCAGTGTATAATATTACTTTTTTATATCAATTGCGATCGTTATTTTTTTTCATCAATTTTAATTATGATCTATTTTTGAAATCATTTTACAATAGTTTTATAATTGTTGTCAAAAATTTAAAATTAACCATATAAAAGTAGTGATCTTTAATAATATTGTCGAATTCTTTAATACATTTTTTCAGTACATAATTTTCTATTAGTCAAAACTTATGATTTTAAAAAATTAAAATAGTAAAAAATGTATATTATTAATATATTCTTTTTAACAGCCAAAAATAAATAAAATTATAAGAAACATTTCAGGAATACTTCAACCCTTATAAAGTATCTATCTTAGATTAGACTAGATAAAAGTGCGACAATTAATACCTAATATTACACTATAGACTCAGCCAAATGGTACAGTAGGTTTACACTATAAACAGGTAATAATATAGTAGGTTTACACTATAAATAGGTAATAATATATACAAAGGGTTGTACACCAACAAACTACACAAGAAAAATCTTTGAGTCTACATAATATTTGTCCAACAGTGATTCGAACATATCCTCCAGTTATGCATAATATTATTAATATATATTTTTCGTATAAATCCCTTTATTAAAATAGATGGAAGAATACATCAATTCTAACAAAATAACATATAAGGAATTTTGAGTGGAAAATATTAAAGGATGAGACTTAACCTCATCTTAAAATTAAGATCACGGAATCTTTGACACAGATAAAAATAAATAAATAAATAAGCATATGTACGGAGTTATTTTAAATTTAGTGTAGGTTTTGAAATACTAGAATAATATATAAATCTAATAACTCTCGAAGATAGACAAGTTCTTAATATGAGAATAAACGACTTTAGATTTAATTGAAGTCTATAAAAAGTTACAACATCTTGAATATCTCGTTTATATATATTTATTCATTCTTTGCTAAGAAAATGAATGAAATTATTTAAAAAATTACTAAATTATATAATAATAATAATAATATATAATAATTTATGCCAAAACTAAAAAAAAATGTAAGTTAAATTTTCTCTAACACATGAAAAATATAAAAAAAAGAAAAAAAAAACTGCATTGTAGAATATACTATAATCAAACATAATGATCACTGTATATAGTATATATTATACAAAAGAAATGCATGCTATTAACTTGTTTCAACTAAATTATTCAAATAAAACACTCTATTAATTAAAGAAAGATTCAAATAGCAATGATTTGAATTTATTTGAAAAGTAGTCAGAGATATTTTTTTTTAGTGAAAAAATATATTAAATAGTTTAAGGTATACTCTTAGAATGTTCAAAAAGATACAATAACCAACCCTAAAACTCCTTTTTTATCTATGTTGTACACCATCAAAACATATATATTATGAGAAAAATCCACTTTGGTCTAAGTGAAGACTTTGTATATAGAAAATGTGGTATGCTGATATCAAAGTGTAATAAAATGAAACAGTGAGAAAGATGCGATGGTTGTAGCAGGTACTCATTAGCAGCAAAACAAGCTTTGAAAATGGGTGGAATTTTCTGGTTTGGAAGATTTGAGTGATGTATATCAACATGATAGAGCACTATATATGAATGCAGCCATTTCTAGGGCAAACAAAAACTTGGCAGATATTGAGAGTTTGAAAAGAAGGACACAGAAGTGAGTGTAGGAAGGGAAGCTATAATGGATGATGATGGTGATAAGGGTTGGAATATACAATTGGCATATATATAGACTTCATTTTCACAACAGCCATGGAAATTGGCAATGGTACAGGATTCTACTGGTTTAAAATCTGCTACATGCTCAATAATATATAAGCCAATCAAACAAAAGTAAAAAGGCTTTTGCTCATTTTCCAATCAAATTATTACCTCCTTCAATCATTGATCTGCATATATATATTATTCTTCACATGAAAATGTTCTGAAATCAATATATATGCTCTTTTAATATACAAGCCATGGCGGGAGCAAAAATTCTATTACCCAGATTAACAAGTTATTCCATAAATAATTTTCTTAATTATGATCATACATTGAGAAAAAAAAATTAAAAAGTAAGAATATAAAGAGTAATCTCTTATACCATTCTTGGAATAACTTAATTTGTTTGATTATTATTATCATTATTATTATTATTATAATTATTACATGAGAAGAGTTCAAATAATTTCAATAATTTACCATCTTTTATTGATTAATGATTATAAACTCTTTTAGGATTAAGATAAAATAAAGAGTAAGATGAGAAGTTACTCTTAGAATAATAATCCCTCCTTTATAAATCTCAAGTTTTTGGAGAAGATTAATTAGATTTTATAGCAATTTGAAGAAGTCAAATAAAATCACAATAAATGAAACATCTCACAAAAACAGTGTGTACTACATCTATATGTGATAATTCGAAAAACTATATTAAAAGAGAGTAATGTTATATCATTGTATTAGTTCTTTTAAAAATCTTCAAATATATATATATATATATATATATATATATATATATATATATATATATATATATAATAAAAAATATTCAATTAAAACAATTATATATCTTAAAATAGCCCCCGTTTTCAGTAATGTGCCTTGACACTTTTTCTTGTAAGAAATAATAATTTTTGGACTATTATTTGGTATGTTTAAGACTGAAACCTAATTAAATGGTTATAAAAATCAGAAACAGCAGATACAAAGATCAAAACCTAAACTTATAAAGCTACGAGAACCAAAATCCAAGCCTGCTGCTGAAAAGGAGATGACTAAATTCAGGAAAATTTACACCTTAAAGTACTTGAAGCCAATTGCCATGACGTGCATAAACCACAAAGCCACTGTTTTCGTGTAATGAGTAACCAAATTAAATTTATATAATCCAATTATGTTTATATTTTTTATTTTACAAATAAACACTATAAACTTTAATTTTGTTTAATGTCAAACTTTCTCATTTATAAATACACACCTTAACCTATTAATACAATTTTATTCACTGTAAGTTTATTTATAACATTCAAGATTTTCATTGTCATATATAAAATAATTTTACATTATTAATTAATTAGAAATTATTTTAAATATAAAGTTTAATTAATCATTTATATATATATATAAATATATATATATATATATATATATATATATATATATATATATATATATATATATATATATATATATGTGTGTGTGTCTGTGTGTGTAAGAGAGATAATTATAAATGTTCAGCAAAAATTATTTAAAATGAATCACAGAATAAAAAGACTATTTTGTTAATAAATTTATTTGAATTAAATTAAATTTTATGTTTTCAAGTGAAATTTTGAATTGAATATTTTTTATACTTCTATAATTCAGGATATACAAATTATAAAATTAATTTTTAAAACGTATTAAATTAGTACTTAATAGCTAAATTATCTCATAATCGACAAACCAAATGAAGGTACTAGATTTTCGTACAAACAATTAAAAACTTTGCTCAATGAAAAACAGTTCGTAAATTCAAATTAATCTTTTCAATTTTTTTTATTTGCTGTATTTCTAAATACATATTTTAATTTATGAAAATCGAATGGCAACTAAAACTAGAAGAAAAGTAATGAATTATTAACATTGAATGTAATTGATTTATCCTAAACCTCTGAGAAAAAGTATATTTATAAAAGACTGATAAGTTTTAAGAATTAATTTGAATACACTTAAAATTTCTAAATTTTATTTACCAAGTGAATAAAATTTAATAATAAATTGAAATAAAATTAAAGTTTAAAGTATTTATTTGTAAATGATGTGAATTTTGAGGACTAGTTGAGATATAAAATTAAATTTGAAAGTGTTTATTTAAAAAAAAAGGTATAAAATCTAGGAAGATTAAATGCTTATTTTCCTATATTTAATATACATCAGATTAAACCATGTCAATCGGTCCAACCCATTGCCTCGACTAAATCGTTTTCATGGCATTATCTTAAATAAAGGTAAGCATTTGAATTTAAAATTAATTCAACTCCACGAAATAATATGTAAAATAAGATTTATCTTTCACTCATATTTTATTTTAATCATAACCTTAATAAATGTAAAATTAAACGAAGACTTTCATGTTATGACTTGGACAAACATCAAAGAAGCCACAACTTAATTGAACTAAAGTAGACACAATCAAGAAAGCTTTTTGACAGCAAGATCTAAAACCGGTATTAGGATAATTATATAGGGAAAATCATAAGTTTAAACTTAAGAAATAGTAAAAGTCATAACATGTTGGGAAAATTGCAAATGGCATCTTACGAAATAGAATAAATTTAAAAGATAATAATTACTCACATTTATATGTTATAATATAAGAACTAACAAAATACTGCCATTTAACAAAATGGTTTACGTTGAACTCATTATTGTTACTACTTCAATATTATATTTTAACACTATTTTAGTCAATGTGGGATTTGAATTTTCTCCCCATACAAAAAACAGTCACACATAAACTCGTCAAAATCTTTTTTATTTTGCCGGTGCAACATATTCTCATGTACATATCGATGAAAATTGATGGTTTTCTAGCTCAGGTTTATTTACTGCATCATAATTATTACATAAATAAACGAGGAACTAGAAATGTCAATTTTACATAAATCAGATAGCTGCAGATTCAGTTTTGAACTGTCTAAGAACTCTTGTCAGCAGCTTTTACCAAGGAGGTGAAGTTCAACCTGAAAATAATCAGTCAACATAAACAAAAAGAATTGAACACTTACCCAAAATAAGTCTAAAGTAAAAGTAGGAATACGGAAACCATGACAAGTACCATATTAATAATGGAATATACCTGATAAGAGGCTTCTTCAAAGGTGCAGGTGCAGGAGGCACAGTTAACAATGGTGCTGTTAGCTCAGCAGACTTTTGCCAAAAGGAAGAGACATGTGACGGAGAGAAAAAAAAAAAAAAATAGTCAGAACCACATGCTACTGCATGGTAAAATAACTTTGATATTTTCATAAACATGCTATGCTACTGTAATGAATAAGAGTCGTCAACAAATAAAATATGTATCAGATGAATATTTTGGGGTGTGTGGAACAAAATAACAATTTGACACTCATCTAAATTCATAAAAGAACCTATCAGATTCATGTGACATATATCATTCCAGATAACCTCATCAAACATTTGTATACTAAAATATACCATGCTTATACTCGTACTACATAACATTGAAGAAAATTGCAAGCAAATTTTCTCTACAATATAGTCATAAAAGTACAACAACAACAACCAACAGCAGGAATCAGACATTGTGCATAACGAGTCTAACAAATTGTAGTTCCTATGAAGATTGGACTGAGTTTTGAGCAACTTCAGCACAGGAAATGGCAAGCAAGTTAGGGAATTCTGACATCTACGATTTACAAATGCTGCATATTCTATTGAAGAATCTAACAAGTTTTTTCCGAATTTAAAGGTATAAAAATAGGCCAACCTCAAGCTCCTCCACGTCCTCATTGGAACATAAACTAGTTGAACAAGTAGTTTCCATATAAACAACTGGCTCTTCTGCCACTACAGGCTTTAAGACTAAAGATTCGGTAATGTTTTTCATGCTCCCACCAGTATCTTTGACTTGATTTCTATACTGAGTGTCATCTTCAAGCTCTTCAGGTTCTTCTGGAAAGGCTTGATGAGCATCATATGGCCCGGACATAATCTTTTCAATAGCTAGTTTTTCTTCTTCTTTAGAACTAGATATATCAGTAGCAGCAAGTACAGGGTTCACTAGTTGGTTGCTTGTCACAGATCCATTGGATACACTATCCCCAGAAGGAATCTCCCCTGGAGATCTCAGACAAAGTTTCTTGCTCTTTTGTCCGTCAATACTATTGACTTCTGATTCATCCAATTTAATAGGAGCCATATCTTCAGTAACTTCCCTGCTAGGGGGAGGTAAAGATACAGGGGACTTGGAATTCTTTGAACTATTATCCATGTCGTCCTCTGATCTCCTTCTCTTTTTCACATCATCTGCTCCAACTGCAACTCCTTTACCTCCTTGAGGTTTTTCAGCTTGACCATGACCAGAAGCCCTTAGTCTAGAACTAGTTTTTGATGGGCAGGAAGGTCGGACACCACCAGGGAATATGTAGGCAGGTATGTTACGGCGTTTAACATGGGAGACATGGATATCCATTCCAGGTTTCCATAGTGTGTAAGCATTGACAGAATGTTTGAATTCTTCAACAGTTAGCCTTATATCAAACTGTTCACCTTCATTCACTGGAACTCCTTGCTTACGCTGCAGACCCATGAAGTAACAGTGATGAAAAGGTCTGGATTTGTCTGAGAATTCACCAGGATGTGGATGACATTGAAGCATGCCATAAGTGTGCCTCTCAATCTACAAGTTTAAAGAACAGCCAAATTAGTTGTATATGAATTGGAAACACACAACACACAGTTGTATGCAACCCCTTGAGTTTAACAGTGCATACCTTCAACGTTAATTGACGGAGACGAGACTCAACCCACCCTTTCCATTGTCTAAGGTCATCTGCATTCTCTGCTGTTATGTCTATCTGTAGATAATTCTTGTAAGATTCAAAAAAGGGATAAGGCTCAAAAAGAGTATCCCAACCGGCCTTGCTAGCCTCCATAGCCTACAATTACCAGAAACATTAAACTTATGCTATCCGAATACCATCATAAAAATCAAAAATACAATATATCAAAAACTTATATTTAACAAAAATCAAAGCCCAAACATATCGATTCCCACAAAGTAACGACATTCATTCCATTTAAGAAAACTTCAACCAACCAACCTACTTCCAAGCCTTATCCCATCAAGCATGGAGCAATAACCACTCCTTTTGTTAAAACTTGAATACTGGTAAGAGAAATATAAACCCATCTTTTACCTATAACTCAAAAGTATATGCAAACTTTCTAAACAAACTAATTTAACCTTAGATATCTGGCATAACTTCAATATAACTGTCCCACTGCCAAATCATCTGATCATGGGAAATCTAACATGAAGTTTCCATATATCAAACCATATTGGGGCAATGGTTAAGGCCCCTTACAGTTAATGGGATGAAACAAGAGAAAAACAATTTTGAACAAAATTTATTTCGATTTCCAAACTTCATGTCTGTTCTGTATACACTGAACTAGACCGTTTGATTGAGATTTATCCAGAATTTTCGAAGAAAACATTCCTAAAACCATGAAAACATACCTCACATATTTCACTTCCCCTCTGAAACTCATCTGACATAACTCGTAATGTACTTGATGTCACATTGTAAGTTGAATTCATGCAAGGATAAGCAGGAGTAATTATAGGCATTAGATGATATCTATCCTTGGGATTTCTTCTAGGATCCCAAACTGGTAGCCCAAGAGATCCTTCTTCAATAGCACAAAGCATGACTGGATTTGGCCATCGCCATTGAGTATATACCCTAAAGAATCGAGACACTAACATATTGGGTAGAGCATTAGGATATAACTGGCATATCCGAGCAACAAGCAATGCCAGATTTATACCACCAAGAAAACCAGCAACCTGCCCAAGAAATAGCAAGAGGATGAATTAGGAAAATCAGCAGTGTGTCAAAAAGTAGTGAACAAATATAGAACAGCAAACAAGCCATCCTGTGCAATATTGTCATACATTGGAATAAACACCACGACGCTTTGCCCAAAACCTCATGCATCTCAATGTTGTGCGAAAGGTCTGCATTTCAGAAACAGAATACAATCAATATGATAATAATGCCATAGAAAAGCTGAACACAAAAATCTATGGGGGTATAAACTTCATATCCAGCACCTGAATATTTGGAACCAATCGCAGGACCTGATCAGTTACTCTACAACCATTAAGACTAAGAACAGTTTGTTCATCAACATTTTGTAATATTGATTCCTGTGATATATCTAAGTCCTGCACAAAAAATCCATTATTACTAAATGGTAACTAAAGGTAAGATACATAATATACTTAAGATTCATAAAGCCTGAACAAAACACATATGGGGGAAGGGAGATGTATCCACATCTGTAGAAGTTTAATTTTTCAAAGGAACTAAGGGCATTTGGTTTTGGAAAAAAAATATTTTCATTTTCTATTTCCTGTTTTTAAAAGTTTGCACAGGATATTGTGAAAAAAGAAAACAACAAAAGATTGTTTCACTGTTTCCTCAAACTTCTAAAAACAGGAAACAAAGTGAAAACAGGGTATCAATTTTTGTAATTTAAAGTAAAAGTGTAAAACAGAAAATGTTTCCTGCAAGTAAACAGCCCTTAACCTTTCTATGACTCGTGTTCCTTGCACCCTCACATCTATCCCTACTACTCTCTGAAAAATAGATTTTAGAAGTTGTTTTATAAAATAGCATTTAAAAGCTACTGAAAAAACACAATCAAGATACACCTAAATGTTCTATTATTGAGCCAAAAAATAACAGGTGCTTCTCGAATAGCAAACACTGGTGAAATATTTTCGATAATCCAGTAACGGTTCAGGGAGAAAAAGAGGATACTATCAAAATGTCATTTAAAACACGGAACATCTCTCATATTTTGTAATCTTCTTTAATACAGAATGCTTTCAAACTGTCTAAAATTCTGTGAAGGAGATATGGAGAGAAAACATAGGCGGGAACAAAAATTGTACTTAAGACAATGTTGTTTGTTTTTGCATAAAATACAAATCACTTACTTCAGGAATAACCCACAAAGCTAATCTTGCATACAGTAGATCAACCGAAACTCCATTAAACTTGAATTTCATGACAGGGACATGAGCATCAGGCACAGGGTGCAATTCGGTTACTTCTTGCATCTCAGATAGCATTTTCCCTAGCTCACCAAAGAAATCTTCCTGAGGCCAATTTAATAGCAACTTTAGCTGATACAGGATATGACCTGGAAAAACTGTATGTACACAATAAAATGGTAAGAGTTATCGTACATCTCTGGTTGCATGTCTAGGTCCCACACAAAGAGTATCTATATCAGCTCCAGGGCCATGCACCTACAGAATTTGGAGGGGAAATTTCAGTAAAACAAAAAACGCCGCAATATATTGGATCGCATAGCCTTTGATCTCAGTTTTGGTCCTAATTTCATATCACTTCGTTGTTTCTCTGCCTTTCACTCTCCTTCAGGGATGGATTATAGTGGTTTTCTCTCAAAATTTTCTATGCAACATATAAAATAATGATTGACATATATATTGAGGGTTAACGATTGTTTCATGTTCCTTCAATTCACAGTCCCAGATCATTTTTCTATACAAGCTGTCTCCAGCAGGCACTATATGCTTGGATACAATAAAAATGCAATGCAGAAAGAGTAAATTGTGTTTACGCACTAATTCAAAAGACAGGAAGATAAGAATAGCCCCATACCCCTAACCGATAAGAGCCGAAGGTGAAAATCTTGGCATTTGCTTCATGCACCAGTTGTTCATTGAACCCCTTGCCTCGACTGATGTTCTTAACCCAAATCTTCACAATCTAATTTATGTCACAACAGCACAATCAAAACAAAAATACTCACAAGGATGTTCACTACATCTCCATTTCCAAGTACCTATTTTTGGGTGGACAAAAGTTAATGAAACAAAACTGCATTAAACACAAACAAATTCAACCTGGTCCAGCCTGCCAAGAACTTCCTCCCTACCCACAGCCTCCTCCTGACTCTCGTACAATCCAACACCTTGCAAGTACTGAACACCCAGAATCCATATTCACCATAAAGTAACACTGAAAAGCTCTAAAGCATACATATATGAATCCAAAATAAGTGCAAAAAGAACCTTTTCAAGTTCACGCGTCTTGATCACATCATCCTCAGTTGGTCCAGCCAATGAAATAGGCTCAGTTATGCCTAATCTTTGTTGCCCATTATTCTGATCGCTCAATCCAGGGATCCCCATGAACAAACAGTGACAGTTTTTCTTTTTTCCTTTTTTTTTATTGTACAATAATATCTTTTTGTTTCAACGATAGGGTGAGCAGCTGTGAGCAGCTGTGAGAGTTATCAGTTATTGATGATATTTTTCAATTTTTTTTCCCAACAAAATCAAATAAAACACGATAGAACTAGAAGAGGAAAAAATTAAAAAAAAAAGAAAAAAAAAAGCACTATAGCAACGCTGCGATAATTGTCGATTGTACACTATTCGGGGGAAACGTTCAAAGCCATGAACTTTGACCACAAAAACACAAAACAATAAGTGGGCAACAAATTACAAAGCCACCCAGAAGCATTTCATTGCAAACGAAAACCTAGACAGAGTACAAAGCTTCTACGGAACTTCAAATCTTGAAACCCTAAAGTACTAAATAAGAACCTAGAAATCGCGAGACCCAGATGAATCAGAACTGAAAAGGCTTCAACTTGATGAATCCTTGAGGGCGCACCACTTCCACCGTAGTCGAATTGAACCTCAAAAGCTTCAATTGCAGAATATATATTGAATTATTACCTATTTAATCATATAAATTAAAAAAAAAAAAAAAAAAAAAAACACTCAGAAAGATAAAAAAAAAATTCATATATGTATAGAGAGAGATAGAGAGAGAGAGATGCTTACGGAGAGAAGGGGAAAGCCGATGTGGTTTGGGTACCAGTTTGGTGTTGATGAAACACTTCGAACAATGAAGAAATACAGTACAAATAAACCAATTTTACTAATGCGTGTGTTACTTCTAATGTTATATATATTTATAGGAAAAAATATTTACCCTATAATGATAAAATATCTCCCCTATGATGATAAAAGAAAATAGATTTAATAGATATTGATATTTATTAGATTCACCATATTTACTATCTATCTCCCTCCAAGATAAATCTAGGATAAAAGATTCAGTTCTTTTTGTAAATACAATATCCATCACATATTTTTTTTTCTTCATATTTTTTTTTGATATAGTCCTTATATTTGCAAAAATATAATAAGCTGGGCTAATAATAAAATTAAAAAATAAAATAATTTTAAAAAAGTATTTATTATTGATAGTCTTTAAAATTATTATTATATATATAATCTAATTAATGCTTGAAATAAATAAAATGATAAAATCACTCTTAAAATTACAATTTATCAATAAATTTAATCCTAAAAATTATGACAGTGAAAAAGATTGTCCTTTATTTTAAAGGTTTAATTGCATTGAAACCTTTCTAGTTCGTTAGTCAAATATACCATTATCTTTATAATTAAGTTTAATTTGTTTTATATTCTAATTTTAATTAATAGTTAATATTTTTAATTTAAAAAACCATTCTAACTTATTTATTTCAATATCACATTTGAATATTCATCATAATTTTAAGAATATTTAACTATTTTATAATTTTTATGACCAGTTTGATAAATTTATATAATTTAAAAGATAAAATTAGTGGTCTGTTTTTTTTTTCTTTTTACCTTTATCTTCTTAAACATCAATTTATAAATGGTAAAATGAGTTAGACTTGACAGCTGGCCATATTATATGTGTAAATGATAAAGTTGATTTACTAAAATTGGAATAAAAGAATGGTATAATTTAATAGATTATATTTTTTTTATCTTGTGTTAGTTTTATGACGTAAATATGCAATATTGTAATTCAAAACATGAACATTTATTAATTAAGTTATAATGTTATTAATTTTAAAATGTAAAAATATAAGTTAATTAACTACTTAAAACTAAGAAATCATTCACTTAATTAAATATACTTTTAGCGCAGGCTAACCTCTCACTTCATCTTAATTTAATTATGATAGGTGAGTTATGAGATAAGCTAAATCGAACCAGTTTGATTTAATTTACAATTTAATCTAAATTCAAAATAATTTGGAGTTTTTAATTTTTATTTTTTTTAATACTCATTTTTTAACATTTTTTTATTATTTGGTGCGATAAACTATAAGTCAAATGTGATATTGATAAATGTGTTAATACAATATATTTTTTAGAGGCTATTTTTTTAGAAAATAATGTATTATTAACTATTCTATTTTATTAAAAAATTAATATTTAGTGTCAGTTAAAAGTTTAAATTAATAATAAAAATTTTAACGTTAATTAATAAATAATGTTGAATTTATATTCTAAAATTATATAGCATTAAGTTTTTAAAACTGATTCTTTATAATATTAACTAAGTTTGAGTATATGTTAAGATTATATAACGTTGATGAAGCTGATTCTATGTAATTATATGATTAAAATCTTAAAAAACTAAATGAAGATTCATTTATTGGCTATCTAGTTTCCAAGAATGCTCATAAAAAAAAAGTGGTGGAAATAAGAAAGATGAAGTTACCATCATCAGGTGGAAAAAGACAAAGCCAAAATTATATGAACATTACAGATTATAAAATTAAAGTCAGCTTAGCTGACACAAACTTAATAAATATTAAAAAATTATTAATATTGATTAAATCAATACTAATTTAAATAATATGAATATTAAAATTAAATAATATTAAAATTAGTTAAATCAACACTAAATTTAATATATTTAATTTTATTAGTTTTAACATAGAGTCTTATTCAACCTGTTACATACTCTAATTTTTTTATTTTGATTTAAAAAAAAAAAGTGTTGATTAAGTTGACGCAAGGTCTTTATATAATAAAAAATAATATTTATAATAATTTATCCTTTTAACTTGTTAAAAAAATAAAATATTTTTATTCTCTTTAAAGTCAACTAGGTCAACGTTTTTATTTAAAAGTTAATTCTTAATTTCTTATAATGTTTAAGGCGTTGAAACTAGACACCAATGAGATTTCATGTTCAAAGTTTTCATATCTAAAACCATAAATATATCATCGTATTGGAGACATTCGATTGATCGTTAAAGTGTAAACTGAGATTTTGTAAAATATAACAATGAGAAGTCCTTGAATTTTACTAAATCATCCTTCATGTAAATAGTATTTTTGTAAAGTCCATATTAATATATTTATGTGCTTATATGTGTAGTTTAGTTAGCAAACAATTGAATCTATGTGCTTGGAATAGTAAAGGCAAAGTTGATAAGGAAAAGTAATGATTCAATGGTGCAAAGAGATTGATATTTCATAGATTGGGAACAATGCATGAACCAACCATCTTTCCAGCAAACCTTTCACTTTCAGACCAATCAAGGATTCTTCCACCCACTTACACTTTTGTGTCCTTGTTCTTAAACAGTGTAAATTATAAAAGAGTATTTGGAGTATCACCAACTATAATCTAGAGTAATTACTAATTAACACTTTTTTTTATCAAAAATCAACACTTAAGAGGTTAAAAATGACCATAACTATCACAATTTGAAAGAGAGATCTATATTTGTATAGTAGAGACTGTCCCTCTATACCATTACATCAAATAATACATATTTCCTCATTTTGCCCCATGTTAATCACCATTACCATTTTCTACCTTCTACATTCTTCAAAATTTTCATGCATAAAAAACAAAATGGGAACTAGCAACCTCTAAAGAAAACGTAGGTAGAGCATATTAGGGGGTGACCATCATCCAATTCATTCACTCTTCCCTAGTTTAAAGTTGAGTTTGAAGAATATGAATTTATTATAAATTCAATATATTTTTAGACGAGTTTATGTTATTTTTCAAATTATTCCAACTTTATTTTGTCTTAATATTCTCTTAAAGTATACAAATTTTAAATTGTTTTATATTAATTATAAAGATTTTTTCACTAAAAGCATTTTATGTAATATTTATAGTAAATTTATTAATTTTAAGATATCTATTTATAAAATATAGTTTAACTTAAATTTTATATTTATATTATAACTATAAATAAATAATAAATACTAAAAATTAATATATTTTATTGTTTAAAATCTAGACCAAAATTGCAGATTTAAAAAAATACGAAGACTAAAGTAAAAAAAAAAAAAAGTAGAAATTACAATTTTGTTTTGAATAAAAAGTTAAAAATAAATTTAATGTTTTGGAAACAACATATATTCAATTTTTTATTATAGATAAGTATGAAAAGTAAGAAACAAAATATTTTGCAAAAAGGATATAAAATAATTCTCTTCTTGAGTGGTGATGGATTGAAAAATCCAACAAGACCATGATGAATTGAATTGATGCTTATGACCACGATGACTCCACCATAAATAAACTCACCAACCAGATAAAAACAACTCTCAAAAACCCAAATTTACATGGCTATAATTACACCATAATTACAAGGACAAAGATGCAATTACAACAATGAGATTGAATGAATCCAAATTCCCTGTCACTTTACAATTAATAGATTAAAATCAGACAAATAATCAACACAGAAAAAAAAAAAAAAAGTCTTCTTGAAATGACCAATCACAAATCCACAATGTTACATTTCCCTACCCAACCCAACATCATGTCTCTGTCTTTCCGCAATTTGAGGCAACTTGGGCACCCAAATACTTCCAAAAACGCGTCTTTTATCTGAGCTGTATACCCCCATTTCTTCCCAAACATCAAAAGAATCCATCAAACATAGAATAATGTTCTCATTTTTATTGTATTTTTTTGTGAAATAATTCTTCTGCATGTGCACTGCACATAATCTCTACCACATGCATGTATCAATCATACTTGCAAGATTTTTTGAGAGAAACCGGAGAATTGAGCTTCTTGGGATCCAAAGTGATGGAACAATGAATGGTTTTGTAGTACTTTGGCTTCACCAATTTCCCAAGCACATAGGCCCTAGATCGTAGCACAAAGTTTAGGTTCAATGGCACAGGCACTGTGGGCATACCCGTGGTGCTACTAAGGCTAGCACCACTTCCATATAGAGGGATTCTGTTACCCAAAACTGCCACACTCACCAACCTTTGGCTCCTCCTAGATTGATAAAACTTCTTCATCTACATAACAAAAAGAACCAATTCCAAGGTTAGAAAAAGTGAAACACCAACATGTTTGTGTTGTGATGTTTGGTTTTTATGAATCTTACATTGCCAGAAGCAATTACGATGTCTGAATAGGAGAGTTCCACGGGTGTGGCTGTGACATGGACCCCGAAAAAGGTGCCTGTGTTGCGGTATGTGAATTTCAAAGTGGAATTCAGTGTGATCATATCGGTGGCCACACCAGTTGCATCTGAACCAGCTTGGACCCTAACTTCATCGAACTTTATGCTCTGCAATACAAATCATACTTTGGTTTAGTAGACCCACTTCAGATTTCATCCTAATAACATCTAATTAATCCAAAGCTACTTCACTTTTCACTCCGAAAATGACATGTCGAACTAGAACTTGGCCCACTTCTGATTTCGTTTTAAACACGCGAAATAGATCAACACACAGGTCATTCATGATCAATGCCCACTTCAAATTTCGTCCTAAAAGTTCAAAATTGATCATGACCAAACTCATATAAATCATTCTAAAAAGAAAAAAAGAAAAATTACTACCAAGATCCAGTTCGTGTTTAAGTGTAAAAATAAAAGATAGATCTGCTCTTTAGATTTCATTCTAGAAACACGAAATCGATCAAGACCAACTTTATGTTTCATTCTAAAATTTAAAAATTATCCAGACCCAGTTAAGATTGCATTCCGAAATTCAAAAACGAGTAAGACCCAGTTCAGATTTCATCCTAAAGACGCGAAATTGACCAGAACACACTTCATGTTTCATAACAAAATTGAAAATCATTAAGCCCCAGTTCATATTCCACTGTAAAAATGAAAATTTGACCACGACCCATCTCAGACTCCATCCTAAAAACTCAAACTTGATCAAGCCCCACCTCAGCATCCACCCTGAAAAGCTCAAACCAAGGATCAAACCCCCCAAAAACAAAGAAGCAGAGACAAAACGGAAATAGACCTTGACGGAGATCTTGGGCTTCATGGGTCTACTAGCCCCCCAGAGGATGAGCGAGAAGAGGGAGAAGAGAAGCAGGAAGCCAACAACAAAGGCGAGAAAGTAGCAGCGACGAGAGAGCCCATTGCGGCGATCATCACCTTGGAGAAGGCCTTCCTCTTCGATGACGTCGATTTGCTTCCAGGGCTTGAGGCTGTGGCTGTGGTCCTTCTTGGAGAAGCGCGTGGAGGAGGAGTGGCGCGAGTGGGGAGGGGAGGCAACGGGGCTCAGAACAGGGGTGGAGTGAAACGACGTCGTCGCGGTCTTCTCGCCGTCGTGGGAGTCCCTTGAGGGACTCTGCACGTAGTAGAGAGGGCGGCGAGGAGGGGAGCGCGTGGGCGAGGACGCGGCGAGGCTTGTTACCTCGGAGTCTGTTTTTGCGTGCATCTTCTTTCTCTGTGTGTTGTGTTTCCGATGATGTTGTTGTTGATATTGTTTGTCACAATCTGTTTAGGGAATGAAAAAAATGGAAGCTTTGTGGAGTTAGTGTTTGGTATGTGAATTGGGTGTTTGAGTATTCATCTCTCTGCACATGTGTGAATGGACTGAGATGATGGTGAAGATCTTCTTGTTGAATTTTTTTTTTTTTCATTTCTATTTTCTTTTGTAATAATAAATAGCCAGATTAATAAAATAAAATAAAAAGACTATTCAAAGTTATATGAGTATATTAAAAAAGATAGAATAGAATAAAACTTATAGCATTCCAGTAAAAAAATTAACTTTTTTTTAGAGAATACTAAATACCTAACTACCTCTTCCACCTTAAAAGAACATTCTTTTAACTTTTTTCTAAAGCTGGCTTTATAACATTTCTATATATAAATAAGAAAAAATTATTTAAAACAGTATTTTTGTTAAATTTGTATTAATTAAATTATTCCTAAATCAGAATCAAAACATTAAAAGATTACTGTTTTGGAACACCATACCAATTAAAGAATGTAAAAAAAAAAACCAAGGTGCAGAAAAATATACTTTGTATAACTTCCTTCACACACTTAGGTATGACTTTTACTAAAAACAAGTTTTTTTTATTCTTTATCAGGTATCTTAGGTAAATATTTTTTTAATATCACTTATTAAAATTAAAATATAAATATCTTACATATTTACCTATTTCAATTAAAAAACCTTTTTCTTCAAGTGTAACTAATTTTAGAGACATAGTAGTATTTTCCATTTTTAAAAATAATGATTTGGACAGTGGATGGAAGAATCTTAACAACTGGAGATTTTAAGGTGTTGAGTGTGACACATTTTGTATATTCTAAGTACAGCAGCATGCACCCAACAAGTGTTTCTTCTCTCATCAACTAACTTTTTTAAGTTTTATTATTCATTTCATCTTTATTTGTTTAACATTGTATTTTTAGGAATTATATTATCATATTCTCTTACATTTTTTGAAATAAAGAAATTACTACAAAATTAAAATTAAGATACATATAACTTTTAGTTGTCCATAATTTTCAAAGTATGTAAAAAAACTTAACACTATAGAAGTGAATATATAGTTGACTTGAAGAAATTGTGGAGAAGTAAATGAATTTTTCTTTTTTTTTTTACCAAGTCCTGTATAATATTCCACCCAACAACCACGTTATTGTACTTTATAATAAAGGGGTAATTATAAAAAAATGTGGGAGAATTATATTAAAAGATTGCCCGGTGAATGTTGGTGCTAAAGAACATTTATGCTTTATTAAATCAGAAAGAAAGTAAATTAAAAATAATAATAAATTAAATAAAGGGACATACATGGCACATGGAAGAAGAAAAATAATCTGAAAATAGTTTAGAAGTGAAGAGGAAGAAGATAGATGAACCGACAGTGACATTACAGATGTCAAAACATTTGAATAATATTTAATTAAAATGAATGAGAAATAAAAAAACGTGTTAATATATTTAAGGTTGAATAGTTTTGGTCACTTCATTTGTTATTTTTTTAATTTAATCTTAATTGTTTAAAAATTAATGAATTTAGTTTCTTCTGTTAATTAATGTTATAACGTTCATATAGCGATCATATATAACGGGAAAAATTAATTGTGGTGTACCGTTGAGAGAGTGATCATATAACATAATAACTTCACAACAGTTGTGATAAAATTGATTTTGTTGTGATTTAACGGTACTATTTTTTATATATTGTCTAAAATTGAAAAAAAAAAACTATTAAACATGTTTGGTTTAAGAGGTATAAATAGTAATATTTTGTAGATTGAGATGTGTTCGTAATTGAATTTAAGGTTCTATTATTATAATTATGAGATTGACATGTAATCCGTAACTGAATTTATTTTTTCATGATTATAGTTGCAATATTGAAATTCGTTACTGAATTTAAATTTCTAATTATAATTTAAAAATTGCAACGTGTTTAAATTTTTAAACAATTAATATCATACGCAAAAAAGTATAATATATCTCATTCTTAACTACCTTTTTTTAAAAAAAAAATCACATGCCATATACAGATCTCTCTATAATATATGTGTTATATATAATATATATAAAATAAAATTAAAAATAAATAAATATATGAAACGATTTATGAGACTTTTATTTTATTTATAATATATGTCTGCTTTATGATTCTATTAACTGCATATGTTGTTTTTTATTATTACGAATCTTGAGATTATTTCATTGAAGTTCAGTTGACAATTTTAAAAAATCAACTAACTCATTATCTTTAAAATGATATATATATATATATATATATATATATATATATATATATATATATATATATATATTCATATCAGGTATTTTTAAAATGGTTAATAAATAAATATATTACATATAAAATAGATACCTTTTAAATTTCAAACAATTTAAAAAAAAAAACTCAAATACTTAATTAGTATTCAAATAAATTCTTATTCAAATGATATGAAGACCTTTAAATCTTCAAATGAAGGAAAAAAAAAATATTGAGTACTCATACTCAAGATAATTGTAAAAAGGATAATTCAAATAAATTTCCTTTTTATTAATTTCAGATGATATGAAGAGTGTATAATAATACCATCTTCCTTCAAATAAAGGGGGGAAAAAGAGAGTAATCAAACTTAAAAAGTGCACAAAAAAATTCTGTAAATGTGTGTTATTGCTACACACTATATATCTTTTTTTTTTTTAAATTAACAGGAATATTCATACAAAAACATTATAATTACAATTTATTTTGTTTACAAGCATCTAATAACATCTCTTACAATAATATAAATTAGTCATATGCTTTTTAAAATCATATTCAATATTTTAAAACTATTACTTATATTTACCACCACACTTTTTTTTAACAAATCCTACCACACACACTTGTAAAACATAAAACATAATGATATAAATAATCTAAATGGTAAACATTTGTATAACTCAAAAGACATTGACAACTGCAAACTTTTTAACAAAAGGCAAATTGTTAAGTACAATGTTCCTCTTTTATATATTATAAGACTATATTTTTGGCTATAATAGAATCATTTATACATATATAGCCATCTGTATAAAAATTCATCCAAATTCAAATAAATCGTTTATAACTAACCAAAAACCCTAACTAGTATAATTCAATATATGAAAATTAGGTAGGGTTGATTAAAGGATCTATATTCTTATATATACTTTGAAGACGGACAAGGGAAGAATCTGCAACATTAATTCTTGCCCCAAATTCTGCTGCAATAATGGGCCTAACATCATCCACATCAACCAGTTTCTCCAGAAATGGCAGCAAATCAATCAGAGCACGGTCTCTTGGGTCACAGTACCAACTTTTGATAGGAATTCCATTGTTAACATGAAGTCTAAATACCTGTCATGAAAATATTTTCAAGTTTCAGTATCATAAACCATTGAAAACAAACACAAAACACTTTTTGTATAGAAAAAACTATCATCAGCACATACTTTGACACACTTTCAAATATTCTATTTAGCATAATACACAATAAAATCCAATTGCATGTTACATATTACATTAAAAAGAATGTTGCTAATTAAGAAAGACACTTTCATGGAAAAAGAATGAACAGAAAAGAAAGGTATGATAGGAGTGACCCAAGAACTATATTAAAATAAATTCTAATATTATATCAAGAAGAAGTAGATTTAAGTTTAATATACAATCCACTTACTTGTAAAACAAGGTACATTTATTTTATAAACTATTAAAATAATTTAAATGTAATTTATTTCTAATTAATGTGAGATTTCTAAAAAAAGAAATAGTATACATACTCCTGGACTGTTGTCAATTATGAACACTTTGGCCATGTCAAGTCCAAGAAGTGTGAGATCCTTGACGCAGCGACCATCTTCCCATCTGCATGATTCTCTGTACATTCTTCGCGCAAAAACCTTGTTATGAGGGTCAAGAACATCAAGTAATTTTGCAGAATATGTGCTTCTACTAGCTGTGAAAACTACGACTTCAAACATCTCTGATACTTTTTCTAGAAACTCATGAAGAAAAGGTCTCTTTCTAACATGTACAGTGAACTCTCCTCTATCATTGAACACTGTATATATGAAGTCAGCATTGCATGGCACCGGAGAAGAATGAACCAACGTTTCTGCGTAGAGCAGTATGAATTTTAAGAATTCATAAACAAATCACATGCAAATTCAGTTTTAGTTCAACAACTTGATCAATAACTAGATGGTATATAAAAAACAAAAATTGTAATAGATGAGAAACCCTAAGAGGGTTTACAAAGATAAAGGAAAATTACCATCCAAATCAAGATCAATAGCTAGATGGTATATGAAAAAACAAAATTGTAATAGATGAGAAACCTAATAGTTTACAAAGATAAAGGAAAATTACCATCCAAGTCAAGAACAAGGGTTACATTCTTTTTGCTCATTTTGTGGCTAACCCATGAAGGCAATGTATCAAAAGAATTCTTAGCAATTGTATCTTGAGACTGGTTGGAGTTGATGACATGAAGTTCTTCAGAAGATGGAATGACATCGCAGCGGAAGAGAAACCACAGAAAATCATAAATTTGTCGAAAGCTTTCAAACCAATCTTGAGCTTCTAGTAATGTCTTCTTGAGTATGGAAAACACCATATTTGGCTTTGCGCATGCAATGTTCATAAACTGTGTCCCAAGATCATTAAGGTTATCACAGGTTTGACTGTTGTCAAATAAAGTTAATTCACATATATGATAAAATATTTTAGATATTCTAAAAATGATAATTTTAGATAGTTAAAATTGCGGAAGGAAATAAGATACTATTATAAATAACAGATTTTATTTTATATATATGCTGTTATTTTTTGAAAAAAACTTACCGGTCTTATACAAGAATATATATATATATATATATATATATATATATATATATATATATATATATATATATATTTATTATGATAACAGAAATTATATAATAAATCTAAATATAACTATATTTTTTCATAAAATTGTTTAATAAAGATATCTTCCTACTATCATAAAATAAAATAAAATAAAATTTATTCATCATCCTCCTAAGATCAATTTCTCTGTTAAGAATTAATATATTATTATCACAAATTTAGAAACAAACACTACATAAAACAAACCAACAAAACATATAAACTATCTCTATGATTTAAAAACACACACTACACAAAACAAACCAACAAAATATATATACTAATCCTATGATATCTTCTAATCGGGTTTTTGTTTTTTAAATAGATATAAAATAACTATAATTAATCCTATGATATCTTCTAATCGGGTTTTTGTTTTTTAAATAGATATAAAATAACTATAATTTGTTCTAATGGCTTTCAAAAGATATAAATTAATCCTATGATATGTTCTAAGGTTCTTTTTCACACCTTAATTTCTAATCGATTATTTTTCACACCTTAATGTGGGTTTCAGTCATCATTTCATATAATTCACAACCTACTACATGGTATTATCTATAAACATTCATTCAATTTAATTCAATTAATTAACATTTATTAAAACACGCAATTAACTTTTTTTTAAAAATGATTTTATACTTTTACTCTACCCACAACTAAGAATTTAAAGAAAATGGAAACAACTTTTGAGTGAGTTGATAGTTCTTATAAAAATAAAATAGAATATCTCTTTAAATAGAGTTGGTGGTTGTTATGTTAATATTTTTTATAAAAATAAAATAAAATATCTTTTTAAATAGAGTTAGTGATTGTTATTATAAAAATAAAAACTAAATAATTGATTTTCTTATTTTTTTAAAAATGTTAAAAAAATATCTAGATGTTATTTTATTTATCTCTATAATTATTATCATACCAAGTAAAACATATAAGAAAAAAAACTTATATATATATATATATATATATATATATATATATATATATATATATAAAAAAGCAGTACCTAATATGTAACGATGAAACGAAAAAAGTAAAAAAATTGGTGTTTAATTATATTTACAGAAAAAAACTACTCTTTGTTTTTCTCTTTCAAAGTTTTAAATTCGTAAAAGAAGTGTTTTTTCTTCTTACAATCAAATAAAAGAATGTAAAAGTATCATCGATATTTTATTTGTTTGAATTATAGTAAGTCAAATGGAAAAGAGATATAAAGATGAAAAATACAATTAAAGATATACATATAAACCGAGAGTAGTGTGAGAAACGGATGAGATTGAGGAGGAATAAAAATGGAATTTTAAAATTGATTCAGTGAGCAGCAAATGAAATACTAAATAAGGTTGAACTAAAAGTAAGGTTGATTTTGAAAAAACATAAAAATAAAATACAATTAAGGGATGTCTATTATCATTATCTATATTAGTCCTAGTAATAGCAATCCTATAGAGAAATTTAGACCTGAAAAGGGCCTAAGCACAAAGATCTTTTAATACTTTATTTTTCTAAAGAGCAGTCAAGGATTAACTGAAGCAAGGAGACAGACAAATAAAAATAAAAGCATTTTTCCAAATGATATCAGTTTTCTACTTAAGTTTAATATACAAGACATCATTGTTTTTAAGAACATTCTCATTTCAACTGGTTTTAGGACTAAAACTCAACCTATTAAAAAACAGAATAAGAGATATTGGAGTGGAAAATATAATATTAAATATAGTTTCTGTAATTTTGAATTATAAAACTATAAAATTACAATTCACATATTTAAAAATATCAATAGGAGAGAAAATAATGGAAAAAACAAATTTCCACCAGGGAATGGAAAAAAAAAAAAAAAATAGGAAGAGTCTCTTTAGGTCAAAGGAAAAATAAAGAAAAAAATATATATCACTTGTTGGAAGGATATTCTTGTTAAGTGTGTGAAGGAAAAATATCACAAAAAGCAAAAGTAATCAGCCTGAAGTCCTTAAAATGCTTTGGATGTCTAACTTATGGTATCAGAACCTTGTGTTTCTATCGATCTCCCTTTTGAGCAAACTTTGATTGAAGTCTGTTTGATTTCATGAAAAAGAAAGTTAAAAAAATATTAATGATAAGAAATATGATTATTCTTTTCAAAATTTATTTATACCATGAAATTAAAAATTAAAAAATAGTGAAAAATATCATTTTTCTCTCCTAATTTCTAATGTGGAAGGGAAGTCTTTTCTGAAATTTTAAGAAAACATCTTAATCCTTTATGTATTTTCTCTTCTCAATCAGACAATACAATTTTAACTTTTCTTTTTTATCTTAATTTCATCTTGTTTCCTTCTTTTTCATTTATACTCATAGGGGAGTGAGAAATATAAAGCATACTTTGCACATGCTCTTTACCGTAAATATAATCCTCATTGATCATGTATGGAGAACCCAATTGTTTCAATTTTCTTTATATAAGAAAAACTATTTCTAAAAAGTTATTTATTTATTTCCACTTTAAAAAACAAAAATTTAAAGCAAAAGAAAAGTATAATCTTCCTGAAGAAAAAAAGCAATTTATATAGTTACATAAAATACAATTATAATTATATTTTAAAGTAAAATGTGTCATTTCATAATTTCAAAACTAAATAAAAAAAATGTCTCTAAAAAATAAATCACCTTTTTTAAATGCTAAGAACAACCTTACCATTCATCCATGGTTCACCTTCAACTTTACCAAAAATTAATAAATCAATAAATAAAAGAACAGAAAATGCAGTTGCTACAGTAGCCAATGAACCTCAGAAGATTTCAGCATACATTAATTACAGTCTACATCTACATTTCTGGACATGATTCTGCGGTTCTATGAGCATTACACCAGCCTACATAACCAGCTCCTCCTTTCTTCCAAGACAATAAATAGGCATCCGATAAACCGCACAGTTTTTAAGGAAAACTCCAAGGTTACTCAGAAAACTATCTAAATACAGCAGCTATCTTGTACAGACAAATGATTGCAGGTACATCACTTTTACAATGATCCACCGAATAAAACAGATTATGCAGTGGATTCACCTTCCCTCCTGAACAACTCCTGTAATACCATCAGATCAAAGTTATATTCCGCAACCTCAGCCATGCATTTTTAAGAATACTGAACAAGAACAAATTTATGTCAGGAAAACTTCTCAGTCTAACCATGAAAACTTGCAAAGTCCAATTTGTTTTAATCCTTAAACTTCAATATTTGACTAAACCCCGTGGTGAAAAAAGTACACGACTTTTACTTTATGAATATGGATTCTAATTCAATTTTTCTTTTACAATCCTATATTTCAACAAGTTTTACACAGTTGACAGTTCCTTTGTATTTCAAGTAATTCGAAAGTATTATTACTTTGGTAGCAGCTAGCAGTCTAGGAGCAATTTGCCAACAACACAGGATAGGAAGTCAAGTGAATTGGCATGTGCTTATGACAGTGGCTACAGTAGGAGAGTCGATCATGTCTCCCATTGAGGGAGAGGAAATTTACACCACTTTACACCGTTACAGATATATAAATTATTTAATTAACAATTATTTATTTAGTTATCCTTTTCCCATTCTTCCTATCCTATCCCTTTTGCAGTTGTTTTTCTCCTTTCTTCTTTTACCTAAACCTCCCTGTCACAGAAGCCATCAGCCGCAACACTCTCCCTTCCTTCTCCTTCCTTCACTTTGTTCCCCCCAATTTCTATTTCTATGTAATTTCCAAGCATGCACACAATTCTACACAAAAAAAAAAAACATGTAACAACGTTGACAAGCAAAGCAGAAACATGAAAGACATCCGATGTTGACAAGCAAAGCAGGAACATGAAAGACATCCGATGTTGACAAGCAAAGCAGGAACATGAAAGACATCCGCTAACAAGCAAAGCAGGAACATGAAAGACATCCGATGTTGACAAGCAAAGCAGGAACATGAAAGACATCCGCTAACAAGCAAAGCAGGAACATCAAAGACATCCTGCACCCTCCTCGTCACTGCAACACAACCAAACACAAAAGTTGCTATGGCTAAAAAGGGTTTTCCCTTCCTCAATAAAAGCAATGAGGGTTGATCAATTGGCTTGAGTGCAAGTTGAAATCCCTAAAAATCTATCTTACAACACAACACCTTAAAATTTATTTTTTGGAAATGGGTTGATACTGAATTATGAGCTATGTTGGAACAGATCTGGATTGATTCATGTTCACTGCTTGAGGGAGTAAACGAGCGGAAAGGAAATAAGGTACAACAATGACGCTTTCAGGCACAGCAGCAAGGAGAAGAATCTGTCATTGATGCTTTGATGCTGAGGAAGAAGTGGCCACCATAAAAAATGAGATGGAAATTGGTTACAAAGAAAATGGGAAACGGATGGGTAGAAAGGGAAAAAAAAAAAAAAAAAACAACATAGCCAGCGTCTGCGTCTGTGTTTAATGCACATGCATGAAACATTCATATTAATTAAGGTCTTACCAATTTGGTAGCAGCAATTGTTGAGCGTTGCCTTTCCTTTTTCTCACGATTGCACTCGCCACACCAGCCGGAAAAATCTTTTTGATACCGTTTCATCTCCCTAAAGACAGAACTACAACAACATACAAACTTCATACTTAATTTACTGAGGGAAAAAATGAACAGACATCAGACAATGTGTAATTTCTGAAACTAGTGCGTAGACCAGGGCAATTTAATATGAAGCAAACTCAAAATCATTAGACAAACTGAAGCAAAAAGTGAAATCACCTTCTGCACCATAGAAGTAGATTGACCCGATTACCGGCTGTTGTAGCTCTAGCACCATGGCGATGACGACCACGATGAAGCACAGCTCGTCCAGGAACATGAGAATAATCAAAGATCTCCTACTTTCAAATAATGGACTCCATAAGAAAGTGTACAACCAACTATGAGAAGTAGCAAGAAGCAATGGTCCATAAATCTCCTCACAACGTAAACAGACAACACTAACCAACTTCATTAAAACAGAATATTAACCCAGAATATTTGGATTTGCTTTCACTATATATACTGCAAAAACTAAACTGTAAAGCAGAAATATGACATAAATGATGAGCATTATTTTTAATACACAAGTTATTGCTGTAAGGGCTCACGTTGTTAATTAAACCAAGCCCACACTTCATCAGGATCAATATATAATCTCCAAAAAATTTTAAATGAGATTATTATTCTCACGCACATGACTGTATCTAGGCCAAAAGACATATAGATATTGTATGCATTCTTGAAAATACACGTATAACCACTATAGATGTATAGGGTGCAAAAGGTTAGCAGCTAAAGCATCTTGGTGAGGGCAACTTGCATGTTGACAGACACGTGTTAATGCTTCTTGCTGATTGAGGCATTACTTGTTTAGAGAAATTAGAGCAACATACACTTACAGTTAAAAAAGAAATATCAGGCATTAAATCTTCCTAACACCAATACAATTTTATGTTATTCAATCACCGTACTAACCTCTGAATGAGTTCCGGTATTTACATGTTTTTCACATCGTATGCCCCGAAAAAACAATTCTCCTCCAGAAAATTGCTTACCCAAGCAAACGTTCAAGGTTACTTCTGAGTCATCCACATGGAAACCTACAGATGCAAGAGACTCTTGATTGTAAAATACATGAGACATATTAACATCAGCAATGCAGCTGTATTAACCAGTACACCATATGAATGCATCATCATCCAAACATTTGTTACCATAACAAAGCATTTATAGTCTCTATCCAAGCTTCGTTTGAATTTGAAGCTTCAAAAGAAGTATTAAATTGTCTAATTTGTTTATTAACCACAAAACCCGTAGTATAATAATAGCATGATGTGGGTTCATTTATTATATATTATGCACATGACCTATGGAATGATACAACAAACACATCAATCAGAAATCTTACCCAGGTCAACATCTCTATCTTTACCATATTCTACAACAAAACCATGATGAGAATCCAGGGTTGCCCCACCAACTTCCGGAAATAAGACTGTATAACAAATAATTGAGTGACAGACATGCCTTATGTGAATGAAAAGAACGTCAAACCGCCATGAAACTATAATACAGTCTTAATTTACCTCTGGATAAAGGACGAATAAAACCTTCCATAAGCCTGTCAAGCATTGTTTCAAGTCCAAAGTCATCAAGCACAGCACCATATTTATTCATTGTATTGGGACGCATGATCCGAAACTTTGTTTCAGTCACCCACTTCTCAAAATTTTCAATCTAGGAGGACCACAATTAAATTTTAACATACACAAAACGTAAGTATACACGCAGTCATTGTTTTACACCATCCAATTTAAAAGATAACACACTGCTTATATCATAGGTAATGACAGTTAAAATGATTAGGTACCTCAGATAGTAGTAACTCACAAAAGTTGGTCTGAAATACGTCAAATATAAAAATGCCTGAACAGGGCTCAGACATTATACTTCTAAAGCTTTGCTCAGTATTATCATTAATTGCTCTCAGAAATGAGGGGACAAAGAATGTAGCAGGATTCACAAAGTACAACTCCCGATGTAGAGGCTGCAAATTGTGTTTAAGAAACTGTAAGATTTGCCAAGAAATACGAGAAAGGATGAGGTAGAAGAAACAAGAGAAAATTATTATGAATAATCATACTACACATATTGTGTTAAGAAACTGTAAGATTTATTAAAAATTATGGGAAAGGAGGAGGTAGACGAAACAAGGAAAAAATTGTTATGAATTATCATACTTCACATCAGAAATATAACACAGATAAAGATTATTATTCCTTATTTCCTTTGCAAGGATGTTAAGCTACTTTTCAACAGCAGCATCGCATGTGGAGGAGAGATTTAACTACTATCATATTTCTTTTTGCACAAACTTGAAAGAATCTCAGAAAGTGCTAATTGACTTATAACTAGAAATTCATTAAACTGCAGGAACCTTTGTTCAATTAAAGGAATGATATGACAGCAGGGGCTTGGGGAAAGGGCCAGCCAAGGGTTCTCTTAACCCATGGAAAATCATAAGTGTTCATTAGATCATTCACTTGCTGATAGAAAATCCTTAAATTGGAAAAAATATATACTATATCAATGGAAAGCATGTAGAGCAAGAAAGAGAAATATCAAACTCATTATGAGTAGGAAAAAAATAGAGGATTGATATTTTTAATTTGGTTCAGGGACATGTTATCAAATTCCAAATTGCGGCATGAAGTGGTTGGCCCCAAACACATCACAGTGGGTGGCAGGAAGACTATGATTCAAATGATTAGAAATTCAATATACAGAATTTATACTATATACATTAATAAAAATATCAAAACTTACACACTTTCTCATGATAAAAGAACAGAACAGGTGCGTAAAACAAGGGGAAAAGAATTGCAAACTGCAACAGAGTGCACAGTAGAGGTTGAGTAGCAAGGGATCAATGGCGACAAATGGGTGACCCAAAATGCCAAAAAAAGGCTAGAAATAATCAATGGTGATCAATGAAAGCAAGTTAGTGGGAACAAGGCAAGAAGAGACTTGCTTCAAAAATGAATAAATTGGAAATAAACAAACACGTGAATTTACAATTTTCTGATGGAAATGACAAAATCATTATATAATCAAGTTGGATGAGGTAAAAAAAAAAAGGGTAAAATGGGGCCTTACCCTACTACATGAGGCAATAGTAATGTAAACAGCCTAAATGGACACAATTTTTTTAGCTGCAAATTATACTTTAAGACTCACAACTATTGAACATGATTTATAACTATGGTTCTGGGTTCTATATTTTGTGTATTTCAGGCTTACTCACAATAACAGTAATCTAAATCAGGAGGTATGATTCACAGCTAGATTTAGCCATTATGGTGTACTATATACACTTTTTGATTTAAGAATTTACTTTTAAGAAACTCCTTCTTCCTTCTCCTCAAAGTCCTGCTGAAATTACTCTTTTAAGTTCAACATCAATTTCAGGCAAAAAAACAGCCAGATGAAAAGTCAAACAAATTAATATTTGGTTATTACGTACCTGATAATTTTCTATTATCTTCTGTCTGTATTCTCTATGCTTTTGAGACTGCCAAAGTTACATAGAAATTATCATATAAAAAAATACGAAGTAAACTAACAAAAAGGCACAAGGGTGTGGTAATAATTATTCATACAAAGACTATATTTTCAGAAATGATCAATTATTTTTCAAAAGTTCTCTTGGACAGCAGGTAAAAATATGCAATTATTTCTTCAAAATAAGGTGAAACAAATTTACACTTATTTTCTTTTCTGTTTTTCTTGGAGTTCAATCTTCTATTCATGTGGTTGATATTGCCTACGACAAAGGTTGACATGGCTTGTGGCTGGAGAGCGACTCGATGCTGGTTGTACAGGCTTCTAATCATATTGTTCCTTTGTATCCTCGATCTAGATGGCACGATATGAAGCTTAAATGTAAAAATGAGATTTCATGTTTCTCATATTTATAGAGAATGAATCATTGTGTTGATAAATTTGCATACTTTGGTGCAAAAGAAAAATGTAATCAATGTTGGGATGACATTCTGGATTTTTACAGATATGACTTCTTTAGGAAGAGGTGTTCTCAAGCCTACTATAGGTTTGTTTCTTCTGTAGGTTTGGCATAATCCCTCAACTCTCTTGTATTTCTTTTCATTATTTTTATACTATTTGAATATGCTGCAAATGATTGATGTAACATAGGATGCCAATCTAGTTGGGATCATATTTTATATAGTGATGCTTTTGCACACTCGAATTTTTTATATACAAGAAATTAAACTTATTAATATAAATGGAAAAACTGTCAAATACTCTTCAACATGCTGTCCGTAAATATAACAAATATAACAAAAGGAAAGTTAATAAATTAAAACCATTACAGCACAGCATGAAAATGTTATCAAAACTTCTCATTCCCATCACGAATTGTTCTTCCTCCCCATCATCCTAACCTCAAATTTCAGAATTTAACTAGAAATCACAATAACACAAAATACAATGCGGACATCAGGATAGCAAAACAAAACTTGCCACGATAAAAAAATAGAGAATTAACATAACAAGTAAAATTCTGAATCAAAAGAGGGAATCAAAGTTTAAGTACTGATCATAAATTGTAGTTTAAATAAGAAATGTTTCAATTTATCAAAGAATTGTAATATTTGTCCAAGAGTTATTGGTATAAAAAATAATTAAAAAAATAATTGTAAAACATAGCTACAATCATTTTTAAGTTTCCAAATGAGTATGCACAACACAAGCATTGCCACCATTTTGAAGTATTAGAGTCAGAACTCTAACCAATGTTCAGACCAGTTATCACTCACTCTGGTCAAGGCGTTGAGTGAATGGTAGAACCCTTGACTCACTAGTTAAATAGCATGAATTGGTATATATTAAGAATTAAAATGTTATAACCTATCAATTTTATACTAAACACACACGGAAAAATCACAATACTTTAAAAATCTCCATACAAACACATATATATGCAATAATATATGTAGGTTTAGAAGATTTTACTTTAGAATAATTGTTGAGTAAGAAATTAACAAAAAACTAAAAGATAAAAAAATTCTATACAATCAATAATATAATAGTGGAGAAATTTTGACCTATACCATATAGAGAATTTGCAAGTCAAGTGATTTAAATAAGATAAATTTTCACACTAAGGGGGATTTATAATAACTAAATAAGTAGTCCAATAGGTGAGCCTAAATGAATGGAACAAATCGGCTGTTGTGGGCTTGGCTAAGTATGAAACCACCCTAAACTACTAATGCACACTGTTACTTACGAAAAAAAAAAACACAAAAAGAAAGAACATCAGCTGCAATTCTCAGTTTTATTTTATCCCTTCATATGGCAGCAAACTTCTGGCAAGGAGGCACAAACCATTGCCACAAGTATATTTTTTAAAAATCTGACATTTTTTTATCAACAATAAAAAATATAGTTAATGAAAACATAAACATGGGTGTTTCAACCCATGTACATGAACATGAACATACTTGTACCCAATCAAGTTCCAGAAACTTTAAAAATCTTACATGATCATCCAATTTATTGTGAACCGGCAAGTAAAACTTCCTCCAACACAATCTACTTGTAAGAGGGGCAAATGTGTCATTGTAGAGACAAATTAAGTCACTGATCTAAGAAACCATTCTACTATTTTGGGTTTTCATATTATGTCCTCCTTCAAAAGTTTCCAACTTAAGTAAGTTACTTTGTTAACTAGTACTTCAACTAGACTCAACCTACAACCTACTTGTAAGAGGGGCAAATGTGTCATTATATAGACATTAAGTCACAGTCACTGATCTAAAAAATCATCCTACTATTTTGGTTTTCCATATTATATCCTCCTTCAAAAGATTCCAACTTTGGTAAGTTACTTTGTGAGTAACTAGTACTTCAACTAGACTCAACCTGGCTATGTTAACATAAACTAACAGCATTCTCTTGATACATGCAACTAGCCTAACTTGGCAAACAAGTAACAATTCCCCCAACTAAAACTAAAAATCTTAATCCTCACCTCATTCAACTAAATTTACTTTCATTTCCCAAACAAATAAACAAACATTTAAAAACCAAAAACAACTCTCAAATTTACAACTATCAGCAGTGAAAAAGAAATCAGAAACACACTCTGCTGCGTTCCCCAAGGGGTAGATACTTGAGCAGAATCTCGCGCATGAACTGGGCCTTATCGTTACGAGGTACCTTGAGCATGCTCGGAGGAAGGTACCTCTCCAAGGAGCTGAATATGTTAGGGTTGAAATCCAACTGCAGGTCCTCGTAGCCGTCTGGCTTGTGCTCTTTGTTAGGGTTAAGCCGCAGCCTCAGGCTCGCCGCCGCCGCTGCCGCTGGCACAGTTCCGTTTTCGGCGGTGCTTGACGTGTTACGGCGGTCAGTGCTTTCTAGCGACGACGACATTCTCAAAGTAAGGTAAGTGAGTTACACGGTGGTCATAAGAAGGAGCGAAATTAGGGCTTTGTCGGAGAAGAAGCGAAATCGAAGTTGCAAATTAGGGTTTTGTTGAGTTATGTTGGGGAAAGTAGTCAGAGAGTTAGTAAGAGAAGTGAATGGGTTTTATAAATGAATTATTAATGAATAAATATGAAATCAAATGTTGTATTTTCTTTTGTCATTTGCTGTTAGACTAAGGACGTGTTTGGTTCGACTTTGACGGATTCAGTGTTCAAAACGATGGATTTTAGTTAATTAAAGTTGTTTGGTTAAGAGAAATTGAAAATTACTAAATAGTCTTGTAAATAAGTAGAAATTACAAAAATATTCTTAATTTTAGAAATTATAAAATATTTTTTATTAATTTTATCATATTAAAATAATTAGAAAAATATAAAGATTGTATAAATTATAAATAAAAAATAATTATTAGCATTAATGTATATTTATTGTAACAATATATATTATATATGAGAAATAAACTGATTTATATCTAATTCATCGGATAATTGATTCCAATAATTATATTTTCTTTATTTATAATACTTTCATTTCCTTTTTTTTTTCATTTCCTTTTTTCAAGACAATTATAATATAATTAATCTCTCTTCAATCTACTCATACTCAATACAATATATTCATTCATAATTATATTAAATCAATGAAAATTGTTTACTTTATAAAAGAAACAATAAAAAATATATTATACGTATTATATTATTTTTTATTTATTTTTTTTTATCGATGAAAATATGTTTAATTAATGTTCAATTGAAGTAAATCAGAAAATAAATATTTTTATCTCCTTGTTTGATTCAATATTTATGATAAAATTGAGGGAAGAAAATGTTATTTAAAATATTTTTTATTCATCTTAAAAACACCTTTATTTTCTTTTAAATATAAAATTATTAAAACACAAAAGTAAGGATGTTCACGGATTAGATTAGATAAAATCATTATCAACCTACTAAAAAAATATTTAGTTAGTTGATTCAGTTTCTATGTTTTTTATATTAAAATCAGTTTAATCCAATTTATTTTTATTTTTTACCATCTTATTTCTCAAGGGTTAATTAGTAATTTTATAAATATATCAATTAAAAAAATAAAAACAAATCTATAACATTTATCAAATCAATCCCAAACCTTTATAACCAATTTTCTCAAATCCATTCAAATCTTACAATTTATCTATTAATCCAAACAACCCTCTCATCCACACACAATTCTTTCAAATCTATAATCTCAAATCTATTCTCCGAGCCAAATACAGGCTAAAGAGATGTTAAAATAGGATTTTATAAATGTATTATTATTATTAATTAAAACCTAATATTATCATATAAATGATATTTGGTTGTTAATTTCAGTTTAATAAAAATATCATAAATATGTGTAAATTTCATTTATTTCACTTGTTAGTAAAATTTAATGATAATGATAATAAGTAATCATCTTGAAGTCTATGTAAAAGAAGGTAAAAGAAATAGTAGTAGAAACACTTATTTTCTTTTGAAAAACTAATCCTAGGATTTGAATTTAATTACTCACATATAACAAATTTAACTTTTTAATTTTTTTTATGTATTACTCATACTCTCTCATAATTTATATAATCTAAATTTATAAAAAAATAGATTAAAGAATATATAAAAAATTAAAAGATAGTTTTTATGATACTAAATGAATAATTTCACTTGAATATTCTTTTGTGAAATTTGCTTTCTTGAAAAAAATTATATTTTTTTCAGAACTTTATTGTGTATATGATTGAAACATCTATATTTATATTTTTTTATTGTTGACAATTAGACAGAGTCTTATGAATAGAACTAAAAATGTAAAGAGTAATTATTGATTCACAGCAGCAGTGTCCAATAGAAATGAGAGTACATGACTTCTAGGGTTTGAAGCCCTTTCCCATTCGTTGTAGTAAAACAAGGGAAGAAGAAAATGAGCGAAAACACAGAGACCCAGAAGCGTGAATCTGCGGATTCAGAGGGCGAGAAGGATGGTGTTGCATCCAAGAAGCCAAAGATTGAGTTTTGTGCAAAGGGTTCTGATGATAATGGCGTAAAGGAGCCATCTTTTCTCATTGAAGCTGATGCCGCTGAAGATAAGGGTTCCAGGCTCACGATGGAGGATGCGTGGGTCGTGCTTCTCGATGCAAGTTTAGACTATCCTGGAAAATTGAGGTTTTTTTTTTTTTTTTTTTTTTTTTTTTTTTAAGCTGATTTATTGTTATTATTGTTATTATGGTTGAAGTTTGACAATTCCATGAAGTCTATTTTTCAAGTACCAGTTTCTTGTTTTTTGAGAAAAAAGAAAGTGTGATGTTCTTATTCTTCTAGATTTAGGGATTTCTTTAGATTGGAAGTTTTTAACAATGTGAGGAAATGTAATACACGATCATATGTTTTACTACACTATCAAGTTCTTGTTTTACTTCGGTTGTTGTTTGTGTTGGTTCTTTCTTGGGTAGTTTGAGTGAAAGGATATGTCAATGAGGATGGCACATTATAGAGCAATCAATCAAAGACTCTAGATACATTAAAATAATAGTTGAAGTTGAAGACAACCAAGCCCTTGTTGAAGTGATATTTATTGTTTATGAGTTTTTCATTGGTTGTGCTCATTGGTTGGGGCTGTGCTCATTGAAGAATTGCTATTCATGTAGCACTTGTGTGTGCTTGTGGACTTATTATGTTCTTGATTTCTCGGTAAATCTGGCTGTTTGGTTTTCAGATGTGCACATTTTGCAATTTATGATGGACATGGAGGGCGGTTAGCTGCAGAATATGCTCAAAAGCATTTGCATAGGAATGTTCTTTCTGCAGGATTACCACGTGAGTTGGTGTGTTTACTTGGTCCAATTTTGTGTTTACTTTATCAATTAGGCTCTTAAGGCCATGGCAAACTGAAAAGTCTGTTGAAACTTATTGCTTGGTTTTGGTTGTTATCTGTGCAGCCATTCTAACCGAGTTGCATTGTTTGGAACACAGATGTATTTATATGTGTTTCCAAACAATGTTAATACTCAACATTACCATATTGTTAATTAAAGGTAGACGTTCACAGGTTTCAATATAAAAAACATACAAGTAAATAATAAAAGTCAAGGGAACAAACTAAAATCAAAGGCATAGTCCGATCTCAAATTTGAAATGCAAGACATCTTTAATATTCAATGAAAAGCTGGGGTTGGTGTTGCACAGGGAAAAAAAACAGAGGACGCAGATGATTTGGAATGTGAGTATTTCCAAAAATAATGCCAGATGTGAGTGGGTGCTAGTCGAACAGTCAGTCAGTGGGGGTGTTACTGTATATCAAAGGGTGGGAAAATCTCATATTTTCCCTCTTAATGACATTGTTTTGAGGTCAAAATGGGCTTTCAAAAAGAGCCTCATTCAAGTGGGTGGGCCCTGATTTGCAGCTTCAACGAAAAAATGCTGCACATTTGAAAACTGAGGTTGCCCATGGCTGCTCCTCACTACTATACTACTATAGATTACTATTGATAACTTTGATTGAGAATTAATCTTTTCCTTCAGAAAAAAAGGGTCAGTAGCATATTGCAAGTCTTAAATCTTGTCTGTTTGGAAAATAGTCTAAAGTTGTCCCCTCAGTTGAATTTATGAAATGAGTCTCAATTAAACTAATAACGAATAATTCGCCTGCTTTACAGATGATGACCTGATCATTTGAAAAAAATTATTGTGTCCTCTTGAGATATTTGTTTAAAAATGTAAACAATTTTCTTTTTGATCTACTTTTATCTTTCTCATTATTTTAAGTATTTACCTTGTGTCCTTTCCTTTCTGTGTATATTTCAGTATGATGCAAAGGCAACTAAACGATCTATTTTGAATGGTAAGCTTTTGGTTTTCGATGTCCCTATTGCTTTCCTCCTTTTGTTAGTTGCCTGAAATCTTCATGGAAATTTTCTATTCTAGTTTTTTTGCCATAATAAGTTGTCATTTGGTATTTTTTATTCTGATTTAGGTTTCCTTAAAACTGACGAGTCTCTTCTTCAAGAAAGTGCTGAAGGTAAAGTTTTTGATTCAATTCCTTAAAATTTTGTTGACATTCTGTTATACCAAATGCTAAATCTAGTCTAAGCTTAGTTTATATAAGTGAACTATCTTGTTTTTATTTCAATTTCGAAGTTTACTTGTTTCAAAAGTCCATCTAATTTCCCTTTATGTGCTGTGGCAACAATGTACCAGAATGCAAGATCATATTGCACTCTTTATCGGATTTTAGCATTGCTGTTATCAATTCCTGTACTAATAATGATGTGATTCATATCTTCCTGATGCTTACTCACTGTTTCCAGGGGGGTGGCAGGATGGGGCTACAGCTGTATGTGTTTGGGTATTGGGACAAAAAGTAAGTTTCCTGTTATTTATTTTCCATTTACCATACTAGTTTATACTGCTTTCTGATGCTTACTGTGGATAGACATCATAGGTAGTATACTTACGGATATTTTTTTGAGAAATCTTGCAACAAAATTGCGAAAATTAATATGATTTTCCCTTTTGATATTTTTTAGGTTGCGGTTGCTCATATAGGAGATGCCAAGGCAGTATTAGCTCGGTCAACTGACGGATCTCGAAATCCAGATGGTGTCCAGGCGCTGAAGGCCATTGTTTTGACTAGAGAACACAAGCCTATCTTCCCACTGGAGCGTACACGTATTCAGAAGGCATGAAATTCCTCAATGATGATTGATTATATCACCAGAGTTATTTGATACTTAGCATGAAGTTTAGCAAATAAGACCCTGACTCTTTCTGTCATACATTGGAGTTACCATCATAACCACATCTTTTTATAGAGCTTTCAAACTGCACTCTTCCTAGCATACTTTTTCAGTCACTCTTGAGCAAAAGTAGAACATCTTGAGATTAAGTTAAAAGCACTTGTTTTAGGGTTAGCTGTGCAGACAATTTTTTACCCTAAGAATCTGAGTGCATGTTGGGTTGGGATTATTTATGGGAACACAATCTTGTTTTTGTCTTTTCCCCAAAACTCTTTCAAGATGGACAAGGAGGTGCATTTATTTCTTCAAAATTCACTAAACCATACACAACTTAAATTACTCAGGATATACAGGACCAGTTCTAACTAGTATGGTGCCCCTTTGGAATTGTTCTTTTGAAGTATCAGTAGTGACTGAAGCATTCATTCTTTGCGTTTCATTTTAGTTTAGAACCAATGAGTGGAGAGTGAACCTGTCTCTACAGATATCTGATTCAATTTCGAATATGATATTTTCTACTTACAGTCAGGGGGTTTTGTGAGCCCAGAAGGACGATTATTAGGGCGTCTTGAAGTTTCTAGAGCTTTTGGAGATCGCCAGTTTAAAAAGGTTTGCTTCATATTCAAAGCTAGTCATTGTTTTTGTTAGTTATCTTAAGGTAACTTCTTTATAGCATCAACTAGAACGGGAAAAAGTGCATTTATCGGCTTCAAAATGTTTGTAATATTGAGGAGAATTCTGTTTGCAGGTTGGTCTTGTTGCAAGCCCGGATGTCTATACTTTTGAAGTTACCCATACAGAGCATTTCATCATTCTTGGCTGTGATGGCTTGTGGGGGGTATGTCTCTTTGTTTCCCATAGACATTCCTTTACTCATTTTTCTGATTTGAATTCGCTGTTGTTAGATGAATATGACATTTTGGTTATGTAAAATGTATCAGGTATTTGGTCCCAATGATGCTGTTGATTTTGTTCAGAAGTTGTTGAATGTAAGATCTTGTTTTATATTTTCCTATCTTCCAACTTGAAAAGAGGTTTACAATTGTTACGACACCAATGAGAGGTAGAAAGGAGAGTAGTGAATCTGTTATTGCTGAATGAAATCTGAACAGAAAAGTATAAAAATCTCCATTCAAGGGTCTCCTCTTTTATTAAGTGCGAGCACTTTTTAGTTTTACAATCAAGCTACGTGCATAATTCGCAAATTGGCTCACTTACTTTTATTTTCTTGTTTTTCTTGTGTTCTTTCATTTATTGAGGGTGCTGTCTTACATGAGAAAAACTTGAATTGAACCTTTGTAGGAGGGGCTACCTGTTGCCACCGTGTGCCGTCGTCTTGTAAGGGAGGCTGTTCGGGAGCGCCGCTGTAAAGATAACTGCACTGCCATTATTATTGTATTTAAGCACAAGTAATCCGTGGCACAATCTCCATGTGCAGTACCAGCTGCTGGTATATCAACAGAAAGGGATTTTGTTTTCAGATGCTGCTTTCAAAAGCAATGTAAAATATGTGAATTTCTTCCCACTGCAAACAAATGGTGGCACTGAATGCATACCAGCTAGTTTATCACTCTTTTGAAACTGGTTGTTATTGTAATACATGTTAAGAACTCAATGTCATCGTTTTGTGATAGAGACAGAAAAGTAGTGCATGCCAATCCCCTTTGAAATTATTGTTTATTTTGATAATGAGTAGGACATAAACATTAATTTGATCACAAACCGAATTAAGTTGTGTTTTGGACACAACATGTGCCATATGCTTTTGCTAATTGAATTTGATACTGATAAGAAGTTATGTCAGTCAGTTTTTTGTTCCAGTTAGTTACAGTCTAATTAAAACGACAAGTTCGTTATCATTCAAGTAATTGCTGCGCAGTTTCCAATTTGAAAATAAAACTTTAAATGTAATGGAACTGGTTGACTCCACCAACCCTTATCACCACTATTGTGCAAAAGAACACTAGAATTGAATGCTGAAGAGATGGTCTTGCTTTCTATGAAGGAGTTGATCAATGCAACAAAATGAAAAACAACAGGCTACATTTGAATAGGACAAGACTCATGGAAGGTGAATTGGTTTGGAAGGATTGACAATTTGGCATTTAGCAGAGACATAATGCAATAATATATTAAAGTATTCAATCACAACAAATGACGAACTTTGCTACCAACGAACAACATTAATTAGGGATTTCATAATTTTAGTGAACAAATCTTGTTGCCTCTCCAATACGGCGTGGCAGATACATAATGTATCATCAAGAAGTAGCCTCCAATCCCGAATATTCTCACATTTCAATTACATGTTTGTTGTATTTTTTTTTCCTCACTTGTATGAACCAGTCTACCTTAGGTTCATGAATAAGTACATGCAGTCAATAATGTTCCTCCCATGATCTAGTTGCTGCAATGATTAAGATATTATTTTTTATTCAACGGAGTACCTACCACTGAAGAACTCTGAGAAAACTCACTGAAAGTTCTCATAAAGAAAAAGAAAGAGTGGAGTACCTCGTAAGGATTGAACCCACACATTTTCTATCATGTTTCACATCACTGAACTATCTCAAGGTTAGCTATGATATTCGTCTTAGAATGAACATAATATGTAGTTTCATTCCTTAAAGAACCGTATTTCAATTGACAACTGAATTAGTATATCAATTCATGGAAAAAAAAAAATTGACTCTGCAATGAAGAAGACCAAAAGAAAAACTTTCAGTTGCAATTTATGCCAATTTTCAGGGCAATATAGAAAGTTTAATCATAAAATATGCCTTAGTTATGAACAGTAGCACATGCATTTTGGATTCATATTCTCATTATCCCCTCATTTAAATGCATTCAAAAGAATTATTGAGTCAGGAGCAGCCAATCATCATCATTATTATGGTTGATATCATGATTTCATAGATAAAAAATAATCAAACCCCTGTTGGATTAGATTTATAGCAAATAGTAAAAGAAAAGTTATACTATTCATTTGGTCTTATAGTATCTTTATTATAAACAAATTCTAAGTTTTAGTTCCTACACATGCATAATTAATCTTTAGTCACTGAGACTAACAACAGTCAACAATTTATAACAGTATAAAACTGCTTCAAAAAAATTTTACAGTAATAAATTGATACAAAAAATTGTGTGGTGATTAAATTGTTCAGTTTTCTTGTAGAGGAATTAAAACTTAAAATGAGAATAACTCAAGGAACCAAACCAAAGGAATAGTTTAAACTAAAAAGATACGCAATTATTAATCTCTACAAAGATAGAGATATGGACAATGGTCTGATAAACATAGTATGAAAAGGGATGGTGAGAACATGTTCATACAAATGATAGAGGTTGGTTAGTCTCAAGCTACCCAAGTAACGTGATGCACCTTGACTCTGTCTCCCTAAATTATTTAATTCAAAGTCAATGAGCAAAACATATTGTATTATATCCAAGATTTTGTAGTGCATGAACAACTTAGAGTATATGTTAAACGTTTACATATCATAGTAGTTGCTATTCGCTACATCAAACACCATAAATAACAACTGATGTTAACAGTAGCAAGTTGTATAATTTTATGTTCCTATCAACTTTTTCCCTCTATATAAGCACCCTTCACTCTTATAGCCTCTCATAAAGAACAATGGCTAGTGTTGTGACAGAGAAAGTAAAGCTTCTTGTGGCATTGCTTACCCTGCAGCTTTGCTTTGCAGGATTTCACATTGTGTCTAGACTTGCACTAAATATCGGTGTCAGCCAAGTTGTTTACCCCGTTTATCGAAATTTGATTGCTTTGCTTTTGTTAAGCCCATTTGCTTATGTGTTAGAGAAGTGAGTTTTTTGTTTTCACTTTTCACCTTTCCTATCAAAATCTTCTTGTTATTTTTACTTCATTTTCCTTAGAGCTATCTATATTTAGAGTTTAATTTCTATGCAGTATCATTGTTATCAACCAATTAGAAATCATGTTATGTATGACTTTCAAGGTTGTTATTGTAAAAGTTAATAAAGTTATTCTAATTGATTGACATATAAAAACCTTTTACACTGCCATTGAATATACTATTTACTCGAATTTTAACATGGAGAAATGTCAATATCTTTATTATCAGGAATCAAAGACCACCCCTCACTTTATCTTTACTGGTTCAGTTCTTCCTACTTGCATTACTGGGGTAAGCATGTATCCAAGTTGCAGAGTTTCATACTCATATTTCCTTCCTATGAGTTATAATATTTTCTTCTTTCCTTACACATTGACAATGAAGGATCACTGCAAACCAAGGGTTTTACTTGTTGGGATTATACTATGCTTCTCCAACTTTTGCTTCTGCATTGCAAAACTCAGTTCCTGCAATTACTTTTGTCTTGGCCTTGGCTTTAAGGTAATCAAGTCTCCTTGTGAAATTCTTTATTATTTTATGTTGTAATCTTGCCATAACTTGATGATTTTATTTGATTTGTACCAGGCTTGAGGAAGCCAACATCACAAGGAGAGATGGATTGGCAAAAGTTCTTGGAACCATTGCCAGTGTGGGGGGTGCCACAGTAATTACTCTTTACAAAGGTCCTCCTCTTCTTCACCTTCAGATGGAACAAGCACATGGAGACACTTTAGACGTAGATCAATCAGCAAAAGTGCAAAATTGGACTTGGGGTTGCATATACTTGCTTGGACATTGTCTGTCATGGGCTGGTTGGATAGTTTTTCAGGTCCTGTCAATACTCATGATATAAGCAGAACATATAAACTGAAATTTCAGAATTCAGATAACCAATATATTGATTCGTACTTAAGATAAACGTATCCATACAAATATATTGTAGTTTATTGTGACCAGACATATATGTTCATGAAATTTACTTAATTTCCTCAGTATCACCAATTTTATGACCTGAATGGTAAAAGCAAAAACTTGTGCAGGCTCCTGTGGTGAAGAAGTATCCAGCAAAACTAACTCTCACTTCGTTTACATGCTTCTTTGGATTGATCCAATTCTTGGTCATAGCAGCCTTTGCAGAAGATGACTTTGAAAATTGGAAGATACAGTCACTAGAGGAGCTTTTTATTATCCTATATGCCGTAATGTTCAACACTTCAATTCTCAAATATCATTAAATATGATTTACTTGACACATATAATCACAAATGCTGGAAATATTGAAGTTAATTCATTATTGCATGATGGTAATTGCAGGGAATTATAGCTTCCGGCGTTGTCATATCTCTCCAAACATGGTGTATTCAAAAGGGTGGTCCTGTGTTTGTTGCTGTCTTCCAGCCTGTGCAAACTATTCTAGTTGCTGTCATGGCAGCCCTGATTCTTGGTGATCAGCTATACTTTGGAGGGTACGTGCTAAATTTGTTGATCATTAATTATTTCCCTATTAATGAAATGGCTGAAGTACATAATTGCCTGAAGGAGTTATTTCATTTTTGTTACAGGCTTATTGGTGCAATTCTCATTGTGCTTGGTCTATACTCAGTCCTATGGGGCAAAAACAATGAAAAAAAAGTGGCAGAGTCATCATCACTAACAAACCCCTTGCTTAAGGCAGAGGAAGAGACTAAAGAAATTGATGCAGCTCCCAAAGACATACCATGACTTGTCCATGTATTGATAAGAACAGACTGTCTAAGCATGGTTTTAAGTATTGAATAACCACTAATATATGGTCCTCTAGTTAGTAGCATTTCAAGTTGTGCAAGTTTGGATATAGTTATTAGAGTTATGGTGCTCAAGTCTAAGCTTGGTTAAGGAATAAGCCTGCTGGTGCTTTTCCTTTTTATCTGAAAAAGCTAATTTATTAACATTTGATTAGAAGGTCAAATATAGTTATCCACTCATGTGTGTCGTGTCAATGATACAAGCAAGACTCTTTGAGTGTATGTTACATAGACTATACATGAATATTATAAATATTAAACAAAATCTTGAGAAATTGTATCCATCTTCTACTAAAAATTCAGTTCTCCATAACAACTAGATGTGGTGGAATTTATGCAAGATTTAAAATTATAGTTCTTTAAGTTAAGTATTCTTACATATGCAAAAGTCATATATCAGTAGGAATATTTTATTATTGCTATCAGGTGCGACAATTTCCTAAGTTCTAACAAGTATTCTTTCAAACATTGTTCTTGTATGGATAGAAAAGGTCTCTTCACTTATTTTGTAACTATCTTTTACTCCTTTAGGAATGCACCCGTTATAACAGGTCACATCTATAAAAGATTTTTCGACGCTTAAGTCAGTTATGATAATTGAAAGTGATAAATGTTATCAAAATATAAAGTTTACTTGTTTTTTGTCAACTTATTTATAGAGTTGTATTGTGTCATTGCATGGATGGGCTTGGATCAGTCTGGATGGATGATTAATCTCATATTAACTTAGTGGTATTAACTTAGTGATATGAATGGTTTAGGATGTTCCGGAATTAGTCACCGAACATATTTCTAGACTGGAAATGAGCACAAGGTAGTCAGATAAGAAAGATTGAGAATGGTTTGGTTGCTTATGTTATTACTAAGGTGGACAACTATAATGAGTGGAACTGGAAGATTTTGGGGAATTTTCTTTCAGAAATACTAACAGAATAGTGATTCTGGATGTTTATGCAGCAGTACTACAATTGTTAAAGGATAGTTTTCCTCCAATTACAACTCTAATGTTGTTATTCTAATCCCTAAATAACATGGAGCTCATAAGATAGAGAATTTTAGACTAATTGCATTAGCTAATTATTTAGAAGATTTTGACCCATAAATTGGCTGCTTTATTAGGCAAATTGACATTAAACAGGTATTTGACACAATTGGTTGAGAATTTTTTTACAAGTTTTACATCAATTCAGATCTCAGCATCATATTTCCTTTGGATCAAGACAATTCTTAGATCGGCCCAGCTTTAAATATCAGAAAAACATAAAGATTCAGCGTATTGATATTTTAAAAAATTAATTAAAAAATATTCACAATGGTTAACACAAATTTAACGCAAATATTACTAGGTGTATACTAAATAATTGCAAAATTGTATCTTATGTATTATTATTAGTAGAAAGTGTTTTGGTTATGTCCTCATTTTTTATTTTAATAACTAAAATAATATATTAACAAATAGTAGTAACTTTAGATAAAAAGTATTCACCATTATCATATTTATTACATTGTATAAATTTTTTATTATTATAAATAATATAAACATATATGTACAAAATATATATATATATATATATATATATATATATAGTAGAATTTTTAAATCTCTAGATATTAAATATATTGGATTGTTATCGTATATCAATTAACTCTACTATAAAAATAACTAATACTCGAAATTCACTCTCACTTGTGATATTGAGTGTTAATCTAATTTCAAAAATCATTTTATTTTTTTAATAATGTTTTATAATTCTCTTTATTAAACTATAATGATAAATAATGAATTTAACTCTAATGATAAATAGTGTATTTTTTTTTCACCAATTCTTTTCAATATTATTCTAATTAAATGACCATTTAAAATATTATTCTCTCCTCTAATTTTATTCCAAATTCAAAGTTTGAAACATCAGTTTTATTTTTCACAACATTTTCGTAGTTTTATTCTTCACAACATTTCAAAGGGGTTTTGTGCAGTGTTATGCAGTCCTGGAAGCATTGTTATGATATGACCTCTGAATACTTCCCCAATGTCATGAGAGATCTAATTGCATGATATGAATACCTCAACAACTACACATCTTGATTTTTAGGTAAAGCATATTAAGAAATTAAGAATTTATATATCCACTAATTGAAAATATCTTCTCTTCAATTATGATCACCATCACCCAATTTTAAAACAATATTACAACACATGACATCTTAAGCTAACTAATTTGATATTGAACATTAATAGTCCAAGATTAGATATTGAACTAATTAAACTAACAAAACTATCACTCTACTTCATTTTATCCAAATGTTCATGATATACATGCTTCAGAAAGAAAATTGCTGGGAATTTTATTATGTTACTTGCTCAGCTCTTTGGTTGACAGGTCGATGTGGGACTCTCATGCTGAAAACTACATTCTCTGTTGTTCTGTAGAAGTCATGTAAATTGTTGGTTCATGTCAGCTAGAATATAAGAGAAAAAAGTTTGGGTATACATCTAAGCATCAAACAAAACATGTGTTATTGATTCTTGCATCACTTAGGAGTAAAATGAATTTGAAGCAGGTCATGTAGTAGCACAGTCTTGATAAATATTATTGTTTGTCTATTTAAATATGTAAAGTCTCTGACTGAAGATGATGTACACTGGTTCAAATATTTTTGTATGGATCATCCCCACATGAACTTATTGAAACTGAGATGAACTATTTGTGTTTTGATAAAACTGTGCCTGCATTTCTCTTCATCAATGCTCACAAAAACTGATATGAATTTTAGATGCTTTCCACAATACTAGAGATTATTAAGAAATACACAGGTTAATAAATGCTTGTAAACTTCTTGCAGCATTGGTGTCAAAGTATCTTAAATTAGATTCTCTTGGAAATATCAGTCACAATGACATGACAGAAATAGAATAATGAATCCTTGATTGATGAAACGCAAGAGATAGAAAAATGACCTAGGAAAGTGTTTTTTTTTTATCTTACCACTGCATGGAAAATTTCACAAGATCCAAAACATTAAATGTCAACATAAATGATCATATAATATTTTATCATATAATATAATAAAATAAGATGAGAAACAAGTTGCTGCCAAAAGGAAATAGCAACACTTGGTCAAATTATAGCTATTAATAAATGAGGTGGCCCAAGTGTTCAACTCATTTGACAAACCATAACAATGAGTCACTGTTTTTAGTCTAATTTAACAGACTCATGAGTTTCTATTTTAATAACTTCTTTTATTTAAATGAGAGCTTACATGGCATGATAAGTAACATTAATCTAATTAATTAACAAACGGTAAATGTCTGTTGGTTTAAATTTAAATAAAGATGCATTAAACACAACAGAATAAATTATTCTGTACATCCTTAAAATAAGGAGGATAAACTTGTTATGAAAATGTGTTGTGGAATTTTGCCTGTTTTTTAGAACTTCCTAGTTTCAAGCAAAAAAACATTAAAGAAACAAGAATGGAAGAAAGTACAAAAAGGAATGAAAGAGACTAGTATGAGGAATAAAGCAAGATATTTTAGTACTTTTTCCTTATACAATTTTTAATTAAAAAATTATTCATTGCGTTTTTCATACAAAACTTTTGCTTTATAAAAGTCTTTGGGTTTCAAGTGTGTTTTGTCTATTCTATTGAACAACTTGTCTAATTTATGATGCTGCTATGTTTTCCATGGCAAATAAAAAATTTAAATAGTCAACAATTTAAAAAGAAGAACATCAATTTTTTCTTCTTATGTAGATAAATAAAGGAGTAATTTAAAAAAAAATATTTTCTTAGTTACACTTTTTCCTTTTTCTTATTACTTTTTAGGGTATCATTTTTCCTTATAGTAACTTAGCAATGCCTGTGTTTCCCACATCACATGGCTGTCATAAACGTGCCCCAATTCTCTTCTTCTCATTCCACAGTTCAAACCAAACAATCTTGTGGCATAGCCACCTTCGTAGATCATAATCATGACTCATCACGTTTTAATATTTAATAATAATAATAATAATAATAATATTATGTCTTAGTGATCGATCCCACTTAACAGGTTGAAAGTTATTTTTAGCTGGTTAAAGAAAAAAAACAGTGATTGATATAATGTTTTATAGTGTAACACAGTTTTTAATCTTTTAATAGTACAGAATCTCATTCATTATCTCTGTGTTAAACAGTGTGTTGAAATGAACACCCTGAAGTTTTAATTATAATAACACCAGTACTGAATGCATTAATTCTAATGTTTTCTATTATAAGAAACAAATAAAATAATTCATTGAGATTAATGAAAATGGTTAATTTAATTAGTATTTTGGGAAACTACTTAATACCAATTAACATTTAATTATATTTTCCTTTTTTTGTTTTTCCATACATCTTACCACTCAATAATTCTTGCAACAAAATAAAATGTGTGATATGAAAAGCTTAGATTGTAAAGTTTTCAAAATGTGTGATATAATCAAATCTTTAACTAATATAACAAATTTAAACTTTATATTAGAAATGGTGTTGTTTGTAATGTGAAATGGGAAAAGAAAAAGCCCTGAAAGGTGCTGCCTTTATAATCTATTTATACCATGCAATATGCAGTATCCAACATTTTTGTCTTAGTGTTCTATGTGTTGAGCAGCAACAAAGAAGAGAAATGGAGAGAGAAGACCAAAACCAAAGTGCATATCTTCAGTCTCCATTGCTTCAGCACTCACATTCATCAGGGCATGATGATGGATTGGTAGTAAACGAAAAGCAAAGTAGTTGGAGGAGAATTGAAAGAAGGGATGTTGTTGAAGAAGTGAAAAAGCAGTTATGGCTTGCAGGGCCTTTGATAACAGTGACCCTTTTGAATTACTGCCTCAATGTTATATCTGTTATGTTTGTGGGGCATCTTGGTGAGTTGGCTCTCTCTGGTGCTTCCATGGCTACTTCTTTTGCCTCTGTCACAGGTTTCAGTTTGTTGGTATGTTACTTCTGTTTTCCTTCATACCATGTCATAAACTGATGGATCAGAACAAATTTAAATGGTTTTATAGTACATCTCTAAAACTTAGGAAGTTTTGCTAGGGTTGGAAATGGCAGGGAAAGTCAACATTTTTAGTTCAAAACAATTTGGTCATTATTCATTACCTGTGGACTTATCAGATGCAGAGTGAAGGTTGATAATTGAGAGTTGAAAGTAGAGTTCTGAGAGCTAGTTCTTCACTTACTTTCTGCAAATCATATACTACTGCAAAAATTGGAGTCAACAACTCAACTAGCTGTCTAGAAGTATAAGCTGCACATGTATTTTTTTACTTTCTCCATTTTTCATGACTCACAAATTAAAATGAACTTCTTTACTTTTCCATGTTTATGAGAAATTTATCCAAATAAAATCTTACTGATATCAATACGAGGATCAAATTCTAGACCACTTGATCTGAGAGGCTTTGATACTCTTGCTATGAATTAACAATTCCAGGAGTTTAAGCTGTTAGGGGAAGACAAACGTTTCATTCTTCCATGGTTTTATATATTATATTCTATTGCTTGAAAATAGGATTAGATATGGCTGAGAAAGTCAACATTATTGGTTCAAAACAATTGAGCTGATCATTTAAGCAGAACAAAATATTAGTGATGTCTATGGTTTATATTGCAAACATATCTTGTCCAGGATAACACATGATGGTTTGCATTACAAACATTTTTCTTTTCTTTGTTTGGTTTTTGATTGAAATAGGTAGGAATGGCGAGTGCTTTGGACACCTTTTGTGGCCAGTCATATGGAGCAAAACAGTACCACATGTTAGGCATACACATGCAGAGAGCCATGTTCATTCTCATGACTGTCAGCATCCCACTTGCAGTTATTTGGGCAAACACAAGGTCCATTCTGATTTTCTTTGGCCAGGATCCTGAAATAGCTGCAGCAGCTGGGAGCTATGCTACGTGTATGCTTCCAAGCCTTTTTGCCTATGGCCTTCTACAATGCCTCAACAGATTCTTGCAAACACAAAATATTGTATTTCCAATGATGTGCAGTTCCGGAATTACCACATTACTACATGTACTTACATGTTGGATTCTGGTGTTCAAATCAGGATTGGGATTCAAAGGAGCTGCTGTAGCAAATGCCATATCATATTGGTTGAATGTTACTATACTCTCATTCTATATCAAGTTTTCTCCTTCGTGTGCAAAAACTTGGAAAGGCTTTTCCAAAGAGGCATTGCATAACATTGTCACATTTTTAAGGCTTGCCATTCCTTCAGCTGTTATGGTTTGGTAATTGCATTCTCTTAATGCTTGAATAGCACCTCTTAAAATAGATCAATATTCATAGTTTTGTTAAGTTTTTAACCTTGCACTTCCAATTCTCTTTGAGATTCTAATTCTGTTTTCAAAATTTTTAACCATTATTACTGTGAGCAGCTTGGAAATGTGGTCATTTGAATTGATGGTTCTTCTTTCTGGTCTTCTTCCAAATCCAAAGTTGGAAACATCAGTTCTTTCCATCTGGTTGGTTCATACTTGAGATGTTTTTAGCATTTGTTATGTATGCTTGATTATTTTCATAAGTATTACACTACACTTGACATTATTGCACACCCTTGAATTCGTTTTGCTAGCTTGAACACTACTGCAGCTGTTTGGATGATTCCCTTTGGACTCAGTGGAGCAGTAAGGTTGGTACTTCTTATGAAATTCACTCAAGCATACATCTGTCGTATATTCTGCTCACTTCTCAATTTGTCCTTTGAAAAATTTCCCTTTCTTTATCAAGTCTTGCATGGTTCTTGCAGCATTCGTGTCTCAAATGAACTTGGAGCTGGTCATCCATGGATTGCACGCTTAGCAGTTCGTGTTGTCTTAGGAATAGCCATTATTGAAGGCATCTTAATAGGAATAGTCATGATACTTGTACGCAATATCTGGGGCTATGCATATAGCAATGAAGTAGAAGTGGTCAAATATGTAGCAATTATGTTCCCAATTCTGGCAGCATCCAACTTTCTGGATGGACTCCAATGTGTTCTTTCAGGTTTTTCTTTCATTACTCTTACTTGTCTAAAGTAGACCTATGACTCAAAAACACTGGTATAGGCTGAGAGGCATATGAAAACTTCCAATACATCACATTCAAAAAAATGCTAAAAAAAAATATAATGTTTCACTTAAAAGTCAGCTAACACTCAATTGACATCTGGTTACTATGAGTCAGTACCCGGAAAGGAACTTGAGTGCAGAAAACAGATAAATTACAAATAAGTATATTAATTTAAAGTTTTCAGATAAACAATTATAAGATTTGATTTTCCTTTCTTTGGTTTTAAACTTTTATACTACATATTGCTTAAATTTGTGAGACATACTTTCAGTTGAGACTTAAACAGGATTAGTTCTTTTTGCGGCCAATTTTCTGTAGAACTCACATTTTACTTCTTGCACATCAATCAAGAATGAATTGGATGATGTATAATCATCTTTCTTCATTTTGTCAACAATAATTCAGGTACTGCTAGAGGATGTGGCTGGCAGAAAATTGGTGCATTTGTTAATCTGGGATCATACTATTTAGTTGGAATTCCATCAGCTATTGTGTTGGCTTTTGTATTGCATATTGGTGGGAAGGTAAACAAAAGTTCATCTTTTTGTACTATAACCTTGATATTAATGCGTGATGATCAAGTTTACATTGCAATTACCTGATTTTTCTTTTCCAAGCTAATTGCTTCATGTAGGGGCTCTGGTTGGGGATCATATGTGCATTAGTTGTTCAAGTGTGTTCTCTTATGATCATTACCATCCGTACTGATTGGGGGCAACAGGTGAAACTTTTCATTTCTTATTTCTCATTTGCTTTGGTCCTTTCAATACTGACACGCCTCTGCTTTGTACTCATACAGGCAAAGAAAGCCACAGATAGAGTCTATAATTCAGCAACACCAGAAAGCTTAGTCTCATGAATGTGCAATAATGTTTGCAGTTGCACATTCTGAGTTAAATTCTATTTGAGTGAAATTAAAGCAATACAAGTTTTGGTATCCTTTGGCAGGAAAACTCTAGGGACAACTATATTGTATATGGTTGAAAGATAATAAATGATGCAGTTGGCCATTGGAAGTAAATAATGTGGTTTTAATTTTGTTTTTCTATGTACTGGTATTAGGGATGTTCTGATGTTCATTAAAAAATCATTTTTTTAAGGTTTTTATTTACCACTTAGACTTTTTTTTTTATTTTTCAATATTTCATAAAAAGTACTTTTAATTGCCATTGGTCAAAACCAAAAGAATTATTTTTGCTTTTGCTTATTGTTTCTCAATAAAAATTTTCTTCTACTCAGAGTCAACTCATTGTCTGACCTTCTACCTCACAACAAGCACATAATGCATTGTAAATTGTCTAGTGAGGAATGGACTGCACTATGCTTTCCAACAACATTTCCACCATTAATATTAACTTTTCATAATAATTTGACTTCATGGATTTCACGAGTTGAACTTGAATGTTTTATTAAGTATCTTGTAATGAGTTAATAGATTCTACAATCTGATAAGCAATATCTGAAATTGTATTTCAGTACCTTATCAGTGGGCCCTCATTGCCTCCAAGCTTATCAACATAATATTATGACTTGAAATGAGCTATATGAATATGAATACCAACAGAGTAACATAGCATGATAGTACACTTCCTTAGTGATGTTATCATGTGGTAGACAACTTCTAGAAGTACAATGAACTTGAAACTTTTGTCCATCAATTTCCCCATCAGATAATCAGCAGCTGTGCATTATATTTTTGGGCATTGGAGACGATCAAACAAATAAGAAAATAAAAGTCATCAGCATGTTTCACAGGGAGGGAGGTCACAGTTTTGATCTTGACAGACAATGAGATCATTGATACCAACCCTCCACTACTCATTTAAACAAATTCTAACATAAAAATGCAATTTCAAAGAAACAAAAATGTTATAACAACCAAAAAATGCATAGAAGAAATTAACAATAAAAATAATTCAGTTGCCTTGTCTATGTGGTGATTTTTGCATAAAGCATGTAACAAGAAATTGTAAGTGATTACTTTTGCTTGTTCACTTCTATCATGCATCTCATCCATAAGATCTCAAACACAATATTATCAATAAGACAATTGTAAGTCACTCACATTTCTTCAATAAATTCCTTTCAAGAGATTCATGGCCTCATACACCCTTCTACTCTTACTTAATCTATTTTACACAACCCATTGATCAAAGTCCCTTAACTAACTTGGTCCATCCGAAATCCTGCCACCTTGTCACGAAAGTTGAGTGCTTTCTTGACATCACCCTTATCACAGAGACCTCTGATGAGTTATGACATTTGGGTCATAACCCAGTTTCAGAATCTTGGACAATACAGAGAAAGTGAATGTCATTTGAGACAAATTGAAGTGTTTGGAAGAAAAGGAGGAAACTTGGGAATGGAAGAAGAAAGACAAAACCTTAGCAGTGACATTGTTATGGTAAGCATTTTGGTAGCAGGGTTTCATTCAGAAGGAAGAAAAGGATGAAACTGATAATTACGGTAATAATTAAATTGAATCAAAATTATTCAAAACCTTTTAACAGGAAAAAGCTCATCAAATTGTTAAATTGGAAATTGAATAAACCCTATATATTTATTAATTTGTGTCAAATATGAAAAAAAGAACGAAGTACATAAAAATAATATTTTCCTACCGTCACAACAAAGGTTTTTGGTGATTTCAGAGATCGATGTGCAATATAGATGAAATATTTAGCTAATGCAAGAGAATATTTTAGTGAAAACATTATTTGAAATTTTAGATTAAGTTTCTACAATTATATTAAAAGAAAATAAAATTCAGAATATTAAAATAGAATAATGTTGATTAAATAAAGAAAAGAAATATAATTTTTAAAAATATTTGATTATTGACTCAGAAACTTATTAATGATAGTTATTTTAATTTTTTTTGTTAAACTTAATAGTAGACGTGAGTGTTTTACATAAGGTGACTTTAAATGTATGCTCGGTTACATGAAGACTCTTCCTAAAATGGTGTAATTCATTATGCTACATTATTATTATATGACTCTCAATAATTACACTCAATTCTCTCATACTACTTTAAAGTATTTTTTTTTAATTTTTAATGAACAACTTTTATCCTACAAACTAAATATATAATTAGCAATTGTTGTCACATACACAAATAAACATACTTACTACTTGTTCTATTTTGTAAATACATCACCTTACATAGTTAGACTTAAAATTTTCTTTAAGTAAAGTTACAGTAGATATTTTACATATTCGATCGATAATGACTATAATAAACAAACACCTTCAAAATTTTAAACGGCCTTTCGAAAAAAGCAATTTTCTTTTTCTCTTTATGAGTTGATTTTGTATATTTATTAGTTTAACTAAGTAAAAGAATATAAAAAAAAAACTATTTATCACAACTCTTAAGATCTCTGATAGTAAATATACATATTATACTCTACGAATATAATTGTAATTGTCGCATCTTATTTCTCAAATTTTTTTAGTCTTTTATATATATATATATAGCTCACATTGAAGATTTATTTTATAGTTAAGATATTCTCTTAGTTGTTCCGAATCAAAGTCAATCAAATATTATTGGATTCCCTAGTCTCTTAATCATGCATGAATTCCTCGATAGTTTTTAATCTACCATGTATGTTTACGTTTAAATAAGTTTATAAAATACGAGTTAGAATTACTAAATATAGATTCTAATTGAACACTAGATCTCATTCATTACTTTTAGAATGTTTATCAGTTTATTGTTAATCGAAAAAGAAGAATGAGAAAGTCTCATGTTTAATCTTATGAAAAAAATTATTGAACGAACTGTGTCAGAATATCCATAAATGACGCATTTGTAAAGCCTAAGTTTGAGTTTTGTTGTTGCCTTGGGTGAATCTCCACAAGAGAAGTTTAAACAAGCTCTATGCATGCACAAACAAAATTTTCCAACAAAATAGTGAGATGAAACCAAGGAAAAGTTGTATTGAAAAGCAGTATGGTTGGACAACACAATTCAACCCAAAAATGGATGTTCTACCTTGCATCTAAGCACCAAAGAGACTTAATAAAGTAGCCAAAGCATGGCAGTAATCAGAAGAAGGAATAAGAACAAAATTGACACAAACAAGATTTCTGTTAGTGTGGAACTGAAAATAGAGCCTGAGAAATCCAATTTCCTCAAGAGTTTGACTAGGTAAGGCTCCACTGTTTATGTTGTGCAACTCTATTGCACATCAATTTATCACTCTCTCTCCACCACAAATGGAAACTCACTTCTGCATCATTATTTAGCTCTAGTTAGCCACCTAGTAATGTTGGCATAAGAGTACAGTGAGGAGAAACACTTAAATCAAGAATGAAAGGAGTTTCAAGGCAGAAAGTGATGGAAGAAATGAAGAAACAATTATGGTTAGCAGGGCCTCTCTTCACAGTTGGTGTGCTGCAGTACAGTATGCAGGTGATATCTGTTATGTTTATTGGTCATCTTGGAGAAGTGCCTCTTTCTGCTGCTTCTCTTGCCACTTCCTTTGCATCTGTCATTGGTTATAATTTGTTGGTAAGGAAGAGTCTCTATATATATACCTATACCCGACGTGTCCTAACCTAGGATATTGGTAGTAGAAAAGGCGTGTAAGTAAGAAGTTGTAAATGTCCATATAAAGTAGACAGCATATATTAAAGGCTTAATATATAATTGTTCTTTTGAGTTTCAAAAGGCGAGTGCAATAGTTGTGCTAGTGATAATAATCTATTAAGATTATAGCTGATATAGTAAATTAAATATTTTAAACAATTAATATTTAAATACTTAAATAAATATTTGTTAAAATAAGTAAGTAAAACATTGTTTCTCAAATGGGATACAAATCAGTTGTTTTCTAAAAAAAACTAAAAAATAAATTGAACAGTCCTATCAAGAATAAGGAAAATTCAGAAATAAATTGAACTGTCATATCAAGAGTAAGGGGTTGAAAAGTTCTATTTAAACTAATTTAAAGAGCGATTAAAAACTTCCGTGACTAGAGCAATACAAAAGAGTATGACTCATAATGAAATGAATATGTTTTATTGTTTAATCTTTTCACTATTTTTTATACTAAAGTAAGAACATGCATTTTATTCTTGCTGATAATTTGTTATGACTTATAAACAGATGGGTATGGCAAGTGCATTGGATACCTTGTGTGGCCAATCATTTGGGGCAGGGCAGCACCATATGGTAGGCATACACATGCAGAGAGCTACCTTTGTTCTCTCATTTGTAAGTGTCTTTCTAGCAATCATGTTGGTATTCACTAAACACATTCTAGTTGCCATGCACCAGCAAGTTACTATAGCTGAGGAGGCAGGTGTATATGCCCTTTACTTGATTCCAAGCCTCTTTGCTTATGGCATCTTTCAATGCCTACTCAAGTTTCTACAAACTCAAAACATTGTCTTCCCCATGGTGCTGATCTCTGCAGTGGTGGCTTTACTTCATATCCCTTTATGTTGGGTGTTGGTAACTAAATCAGGACTTGGAAGTAAGGGAGCTGCCATAGCAAATTCAGTATCATACTGGATCAATGTGCTGCTGTTAGGACTTTATGTGAAGTTTTCTTCCTCATGTGAAAAATCAAGAACTGGCTTCTCAAACAAGGCCTTGCAAAATATCCCAGAATTCCTTAAAATTTCAATTCCTTCAGCTTGCATGCTTTGGTATATTCTTGACCTTGAAGCAACATACTCATTTTCATCACTGCTAAATATTCTCATCCCCTTGCTGCATGAATTATAATGGATGAGAGTTATCATGTTCTAAAATTATTACTATCATGTTTCTGATTCAGTTTAACCTTACATGGACAGCTTAAAGACTTGGTTGGACATTTGAAATAATGGTTCTGCTATCTGGCCTTCTTCCAAATCCTCAGTTAGAAACTTCAGTGCTATCGATATGGTCAGTAACAATGTAACAAACTATATGGTTTACTTATTTCTGCCTTTCACAAAATAACTTATGTTCTTTGAGGAAGATCATATTAATGAGTAGTGTGACATTTTGTGTTTCAGTCTTAACACATTTGTAATTCCCTGGATGATTCCCTTTGGATTAAGCTCTGCTGCATGGTACCTTCATTCTCTGCATTTCCAAACACTATTCCATTATGTAAATGAGTTTTTCATTCAATTATAGAATTTGTTGAAGCAACCTATAAACTGCTTGCTTTACAGCACAAGGGTCTCAAATGAACTAGGGGCTGGCAATCCACAAGCTGCAAGTCTTGCAGTTAGAGTTGCTCTCTTCCTGGCCCTTGCTGAGGGTATCATTATGGTATCACTCATGATACTGCTTAGAAACATATGGGGCAATATTTATAGCAGTGAAACACAAGTTGTAGATTATGTAGCAGCCATGATGCCTATTCTTGCAATCTGCAGCTTCCTTGATGGGATTCAAAGTGTCCTTTCAGGTATCCATGTCAAATTTTCTGTCACTTTGGAATATTGTCTTAAACTAGTTGAGCAAGTATTAACTATTTTTTTCCCAATAACATCATGAAGAAATAAATGCACTTGTAGATCTGTAGTTGTAGCAATGTAGTGTAGTTAATAAGAATATTTTTAGTCACACAAAATCAGACACTGAGATTATGCAATAAAAGGTTTCTTAATTTTCGTTTCCATGCAATAAAAGGTTTCTTAATTGGCTAGGAGGCACATAAATTCACTGTTTCATAACATCCATTTTTGGTTACAAATTAAATAACCAGTCACATTATTGGTGGAAAACAAGGTATTGCAAGAGGCTCTGGTTGGCAGAAGATTGTTGCAATTGTGAATCTTGGATCATTTTATTTTGTGGGAGTTCCTTCTGCAGTGGTGTTAGGTTTTGTTTTGCACGTGAAAGGGAAGGTATATTATATTACACATAATTTATTGGTCTTTATAGTTATTGAGACTTGCCATGCTCTTCAGATAAATTTGGCTAATGCATGTCTTGAAATAGGGTCTTTGGTTGGGGATTGTTTCTGCATTCATGGTGCAAGTGATATTTTTTGGTGTCATTACCATCAGAACTAGCTGGGAGAAAGAAGTAAGGCACCTATTCCATCTCATTTTGCTGTACAAATCACAATCTCAACATTTTATTCCACTCACAGTTTGCATGTGTTTTCCTTGTTCAGGCAAGTAAAGCAGCAATGAGAGTCAATAGTAGCAAAGTCCCTCATGAGTTGCCCCAGAGAGATCCATTTGCCATCTCAGAACTGAATTGATCGTGCAACTTCTTGAGTTGCACATTGCAATATACATCAATAACCTGACATTTTAATCTTCCTACTAATATTACATCTACTCTTGAAGTAGGACTTTGAAACTTGTTGATAACTTGGAAGGTGTTTGACAAATACATCTTACTCACTGAACCAATATGAAAAAAAGTGTCACTTGTGGGAGCAACCATCAACATATGGAGTGTGAGATCCTCCTAGAGAAGATGAAGAAGGAGCAAAAGATGCTTTAGAGAATAATAAGCATTGAACACATTTTGAATTTTCTTTGAAATGAATTAGTAACTGATGTCATAAAGAGGAGACAGCAGTTTGTGAAATAAGAGTACATGCTCCACTCATTAGATATTAATTTTACCAACCTTGGAGTCATCAAGTTCTGCATCACTATTATTCAATACATTTATATATATTATTGCTTCTCCATTGAATCAGTTAGACCAAGTCAAGTTTTCTAACTATTACATACATAAACTAATATTTGTTTCCTTCAGAGTTCCTGTATTTAGACTTACGATAAACTAATATTACATACATAAACTAATACTTTTGATATATATATATATATATAGTTGGTGAAGATAAAAAAAAAATAATGAAGAAGAGACAAATATAGTAATAGATGGTATGAAAAAAAAAAGATTAAAAAGATAAGAGTGAATGTATACTTATAATTTTTCTAATTCTTCTTTACAAAGGACTGGTATTTAACTTGTATGCATTGCATAGGACAATTTTTTTTTTATGTAATTAAATTTATAATAAACAAACAATTTTAAATATATGAATTATATTTTAAATTTTCAATTAACAGTATAAATTGTCATATTGTTTATTTAAATTAAGATAGAAATGTCCAAGAAGAGATATATGTAGAGATAAAAGCGGCTACTAGAGAGAATTTTATTTGTTATGTATTTTATTATATTTCAAAAGATTAACTTTTCTTTTATCAATTAAATTTGTTTTTGAAGTTATTTCAATTCACCTCGTAAAACTCTTACTATTTAATAAATTTTAAATTTTTTTTGTTCCGGAAATTTGATGCATTAATTGTATTTTTTATATTTTTTGACTATTTTATTTTAATTATTAATGATCAATACATTTAGATCGTATTAATTTGGTTTCCACAAGTGGTCCGATTTTATTATATATATATATATATATATATATATATATATATATATATATATTTGTTTATTTAAAAGAGCCTTATATATTAAGATATCAAATCAGTTTTGTAAATTTATTCTATTTATATTTTCTATTATTCTTTAAATGTAATATTTTATTATTAAAAGAGTTGTTAGATAAGTTTTTTCTCAAAATATTATTTTTTATAAAATAAAATATCAAGAAGTAGAAATTAAATTTAACTAAATTTTACAAAACTGACTTGTAAAATAAAGTTTGCACCCACATAATAAATTATTTAAGGGTCTCATCTCTAGTCGATGTGAAATCTCTAACACATTTCTTTACGCTGAAAAACTTATATGTGGGTGGTTTGATAACAATCTATAGCGGGTGACCCAATAGGCCCCAAACAAATCACAATTTGTTGGTAATTGGATTATTATATTTTTTACTTGTAAATTATTTTCCAAAATTTCTCCAGACATTATTCGTGTCCTAATAGTTTTATCACTTTGGACAATATTTTGTTCTGGGGTTATGGATCCACAAATAATTGTTTGTGTACAACCTGTGTCAACTGGGGCTTGTACTATTTTGTCTGTTTTTCCACCATTATTTATTTTGGGAAAAGTTAATTTTACCAAAATTCTTAGATTTCGGATTTTGTTTTTGTTACAGATTAATGGTATACAGTCTGATACCATGTCAAAAAGTGAAATTTAAGTCTAACTCAACTTTATAAAATCGACTTATAAAATGAAATTTGCACCGACATTATAAATTATTGAAACGTCTTGTCTCTAGTGGAGTCTCTAGTGGAGGTGAGATTTTCAATTTTTAGTTTCACTTTCTTTATATTTTATCATTTCAAAGTTGACCACAATTATATAATAATGGAAGGCTTATTTTCTCATTAAGAGATTCTCCACCAATTTTGATGTGTATGTGAGAGAGTATCAAGAGTGACCACGAATGGCCACATGGAAGGAGGCTGTAGAAGAAGCAAAGAAGCAACTGTGGCTGACAGGTCCAATGGTGTTTGTGTGTGTGTTTCAGTACAGTTTACAGATTATCTCTCTCATGTTTTCAAAATTCATTCATGAAAAATCGGCGTTCACATTGGACACAAGTTTTGGGACGCCCGACTCAGCAAAATCTTTCAATTGCGTCTAGTGCAGTGTGTGCCCGACGTTACCACACTCGAGCAAAACCTATGAATTAGAGGCTCAATTCAATTATTAGACACAAAGCAAGATAGTCCAAACAAACTAACGCTTTGTAGAACGGATGCTATAGACGTTTCTAAAATTTAATACTAGATCATTTATTTAAACTAAGTTTTCGTTTAAATTTAATATTGAAATATGAAGATGAGAACTTATAAATACAAAACATTGGAGTGATATAAAAGCAATTTCTATTTAGACTAGTTAAGAACAATAAAAAACAACTTAAGAGTATAATTATATTAAAATTTAGTTTATTTTTAAAAAAATATATTTACTCAATATATTAGATTAAAATAATTTATAGGACTTAACGAAAGTGAAAAGATTTTTTTTATAGCAAAAGTGAATTTAAAAAAAAAAAACATGTATATTCAAGGATTGATTTAAATTTATGATATCAATAAAAATTTTAAAATAGGAAAATAGTATTTATTACAAATATTTTTCTTGTTTAAGATCGAGCATAATAAAACTTTTATTTATTTATCTTGTTGATATTTTTATTTCGGCCTGCATTATATAAATTATGATTTGCACTTATAATTTTATAAAATACTGAAATTATTCATGACATCCACAAATGTTTATTTTTCACTTTTTTCTATTCATTCGTTCGTTTACGATAAAAAAATGTCCTGTGATGTTTCCTATTTTTCTGCTGTATTATTCTTTATATGATATAGTAGATATTTAAGTATTTTGTAATTTCCATCCTTATCTATTGACAACACTGTTTTTAATATATATATATATAATTTTCTTTTTTTTTAACTTAGGAACTATGAAAAAGAAAAGGAAGGTGGAAACCTTATTTTATTATTTTCAACATTTTGTGAGTGCAGGAAGTAACTGCCTTTTATTTCGTTCAAAAGGCCTACCCATATTATTTCTACTGGGCCGGCCCAGAAAAGGTTTTTTAAAATATTTTTTTTTATAGTAAAAGGTTTATATAGCTACTAATTCTCCCTTCATTCCTCCTTCGCCGCTGTGTGTTGCTGCTGTTAAACCTAGGGTTGAGCATTTTTCAGCGGTTTTCTCACAATGGTGAGTTTGCATTAGATCTGAAATTGTTTCTCCTATATCTCACTTTGTATTTTCGTTCCTTTGAAGATGAACAAAACTTAATAGATTTTATGGTGTGCGAGAATCGTTCTGTGTTATTATCGTTTGGAAGAATCATTAAAGAAATATCCTTTATATGCATATTGTTTTCTAAGTGAGAATGATTCGTCTGCTTTTTGTGCGAGTAGGTTCTTCAGAACGATATTGATTTGCTGAACCCTCCAGCTGAGTTGGAGAAGAGAAAGCACAAGCTCAAGCGTCTTGTTCAGTCACCAAATTCCTTTTTCATGGTATAAAATATTGATTGAAAAGAATTGTATCTGGGCACTGCAATTGCTATCAACTCTGTTTTTTTGTTTGGGAAAAATAATCTGTTTGATGCTTTTCTGAAGTTTTGATTATTTGTTGCAGGATGTCAAGTGCCAGGGCTGTTTCAACATGTGAGTAGAATCTTTACTTTTATTATCTGTTTTAAAGTTGATTATAGTTGTGGTTAAATAACTTTTATGATTCTGGTTGGTTTTTAATTTCGTGGCTGCAGAACAACTGTGTTTAGCCACTCTCAGACAGTTGTGGTGTGCGGTAACTGCCAGACTGTGTTGTGCCAACCAACAGGTGGACGTGCAAGGTTAACTGAAGGTTGCTCTTTTAGGAAGAAGGGGGATTAAATGGTGTGTTAACTAGACTTTCTTTGTCTATGATTGGAGAGTTGATGAGTGTCGGTTTAGGGTTTTGAGATGGAATCAGTTTTAGTCATGGTATATTAATTTTTGTTAAATTGTAAGACGATATCTCTGCTTCCACAGGACATACTAGTGACACCCAATGCTGAATTTTACTTTATTGAAGTGGATGTGGTTTTGTTAGATATTTATTTTTACAACAATGTTCTCTACTCAAGTGGAAATGGTTTACTTTGATTGTTACTTTTGTGTGTTTCTGTTCTGTATCTGCAACAGTTCACCCATCTTTTTTGCTTGCAGCAATAATAATTTTGAATTGGGAATTGTATGGTCTGTTTGGTTGCCGTTATTTTCATGTACGGTATTCTGTTGTTATTTAGATCATATCTTTGTGCTGATTCTAATGCACGTATATGTAGTTTCTCTGAATGTTAGTTTATTTTACTTCAGTGTCATATCATTCTCTTAATATAATTTCCTTGGTACTGTTGAAGATATCTTCTATTCTTTCCATATGGATATGGACTTAATTTTTTTTTCATGTTTATGTAACCATGGATTACTTTTGTGTGTGCCTAAGGCCGAGCGCTTCCCTCTTTAGTGAGGGGTGGCGTGGTATTCCACGAGAGAGGGTATTCTATGTGGCGCAGTCCTTTTAAGGTGCGTAGGCACAAATAAATTCAACAATGGATGGGTTCCTTGGCTGCTTTCCTGCTCTAATTTTAGCAGTTGAAGCGAGAGGATTTGCCCTACATTATTGCAAAGTTGCTGCATAAAAGGCTTCTTAAGTTTATATCTTAGAAGCTGAGTGTGAATGGTTATTTAGCATATTAGAAATTCATTTCATCAGTGTTTTTGATCTTCTACTTAAAAAATATCCAACTGGTCCCATTTTAAATTTTTGATGTGTTTTCTTTTAGTTTTAAGCTTGTAAGTTGAATTGCCTTTGTATTTAGTAACTGTGTTGGGGCCTTCGGTTAGCACAACCCATTTTTTTGTATTTCTTTTACGACACAAGAGTTACATGTGTTTTGTTATCAATTTTCACGTTAAGAACTTACGAATCTATATACGGCTCAAGACACTTGATAGATGTTTGTATGAATTGTAAGTGGAATGAATGCAATTATATTAAAGAGCAGTGGTAGTTTACATTTTGGTCTTTGGCTAAGGTTACCTATTCAACAATGAATTGTTTCAAAATTATGGTACCTTTAATTTCTTTCAATTGTCACAGGAAATGGTTTGGAGATGTTAGTAAAACTTAGAAATGCATTATGAAGTATGTAATCTAATTATCTTTTTTATGTTTTTGATCAACCACCATGGAAACACAAATGAGTAAATGATATCTAGAATTTTGTTTATTATGTAAGCTAATGTGTTGAATCGTAGTTGAGCTGCTTACAGTGGTAGCAGTCTTGGGTTTGGGATTCATGAAAGTGTTTTTATTTGGACCTGGATAGTATTTTGGGATTCATGAAAGTGTTTTTATTTGGACCTGGATAGTATTTCTGCTTCTTTTTTTTTTTGTTTGATTGATTATTTGTCTTTAGCAGAAGATGGTTGTCTTTCACCTCTAGACTGTAAAACTAATGAGAATTGGAACCATGGGTCGTACCTTAACTGGCCTTTTAGTGAATGTTTGGTTTAAGTTTGCAAACGTAAATTTAGACGTACATAAACCGCGTTTACTTTTCAATCCCATATTAGTGATAGAGGGTTGATAGATATTGACTTTGCCAACATCAATCCCATTGCTCTATTCTCAGCCTTTTTGTCATTGATTTTGTTGGTGACATTGATCATTATCTCAATCCAGCAAGGGGTGTTTCTCTTTTGTGTTTGGAGATGATTTTGTAGAAGATTGATTTTTTGGAAGAGGTATTTAGGAATCAGCTGATAGATTTGAAGTTTGGTGTTTTGTGTGTTTGTTTTTAAGGAGATGTAATTTTATGTTTGAAGATATGGTATTATTCAAGAGTTCGATAAATTTCTAATTTGTTAGTTATGCTTCATAAATCTGGCTGTCAAATTTTTACTTACATATAAATGTGTTGAATTTGGGTTTTAGAGTCCGAGCTATGTTAAGTTTTTTTTTTTTTAATTCATCTGGCTGTTGCTAATAAGCTTTAGCTTATGTTTCACTTCGTTTTTTAGTTTATCTAACTCATGGTTACTCATGTTTCAATAATGGGGGGTGTAAGATTCATCCGTTATCTACTTTGGAACGATAATTGTTATGTCGTCATCGAAACATTTGTCCGGTTACATAAAGACTCTTCTTAAAATGATTTAATTCATTGCGCTACATTATTATGATATGTTTTTCAATAATTACACGCGCAAGTCTCTCGTATTACTTTAAAGAACTTTTTTTAATTTTCAATGAACATATTTTCATCCAACAATCTAAATATATAATTACAAATAATTTTGCCATATTTAGTAATAGGTAACACATATACAAACAAACATACTTATTACTTCTTATATTTTACAAATGCATCATCTTATATGTCTTAACAAAATTTTCCTTAGGAAAAATTATTGTATGTCGTTTACATTTTCAATCGATAATGACTACGGTGAATAAACAATTTCAAAATCTTGAACATGCTCTTCAAAGAAAGTATTTTGTTTTTTCCTTTTTTGACTTGATTTTGTATATAGTGTCCATCAACCATAATGTAAAATGTATTTATTAGTTTAACTAAGTAAAAGAATATTATAAGAAAAACATTTTATCACAACTCTTCTTAAGATCTCTTATAGTAAATATACATATGTTATACTCTATAAATATAATTGTAATTGTCGCGTTGTTCTTAATCAAAGTAAAACAAATATTTTTGGATTCCATTAGACTCTTAATTGAGTGAACAAACATGATTTTCTCAATAGGTTTTAATCTACCATGTATGTTTACGTTTAAACAAGTTTATAAAATACTAGTTAGAATTACTAAATCTAACTAGCTGGGAGAAAAAAGTAAGGCACCTATTCCATCTCATTTTGCCTTACAAATCACAATCTCAACATTTTATTCCACTCAGAGTTTGCATTTGTTTTCCGTCTTCAGGCAAATAAAGCAGCAATGAGAGTCAATAGTAGCAAAGTCCCTCATGAGTTGCCCCAGAGAGATCCATTTGCCATCTCAGAACTGAATTGATCATCCAACTTCTTGAGTTTCACATTGCAATATTACATCTACTAATATTACATCTACTCTTGAAGTAGAACTTTGAAACTTCTTGATAACTTAGAAAGTGTTTGACAAATACATCTTACTCACTAAACCAATATGAAAAAGAAAGATTATACTTTAATAAGTTCATGAATTACATCTATTTGACACTTTTATTTATTTAATAAAATATTATATAACAATAAAATAATAATTTATTTTAATATCAAATGATTTATTTTACTATGTACACTATCAAAAGTATCAAAGTCTAAGTCATAAAGAGGTTATAGCAATTTGTGAACGAGAGTAACATGCTCCACTCATTAGATATTAATTTTATCAACCTTGGAGTCATCAAGTTCTGCAGCACTATTATTCAATACTTTTATATATATTAGTGCTTCTCGATTGGATCACTTAGTCCAAGTCAAATTTTCCAACTATTACATACTTAAACTAATATTTGTTTCCTTCAGAGTTACTGTATTTAGACTTACGATAAATATACATCTCCTTTTGATATGTAGGTGGTGAAGATAAAAAGATAATGAAGAAGAGACAGATATAGTAATAGATGGGAAGAAAAAAAAAATAAAAAAATAAGAGTGAAAAGAAAAGAAATTGAATGTATGTTTATAATTTTTGCAATTCTTCTATACAAAGAACTGGTATTTTAACTTGTGTGCATTGCATGGACAATTGTTTTTATATAATTAAAATTTATAATAAACAAAAAATTTTAAATATATGAATTATATTTTAAATTTTCAACTAATAGTATAAAGTGTCATATTGTTTATTTAAATTAAAATATAAATGGTTAAGAAGACATATAGGTAGAGATAAAAGCTTTTAGTAGAGAGAATTTAATTTGGGAAAATGGTAGTTTGACCTACTGTTTAGACAAGACTTTCATTTAACACTGTTGTTATTAATAAAATATTATATATTATTTAAATAATAATATATTTTAGTATTAAATAGAATATCAACGGTCAATCCGTGTTAAATGGAACATGAACAGTAAGTCCGTATTAAAATGACATCATTTTTTATTTATTATGTATTTTACTATATTTCAAAAGATCAACTTTTCTTTTATCAATTAAATTTGTTTTGAATTCACACATGTTAAAACTCTTACTATTTAATAAATTTTAAATGTTTTTATTTCGGAAGTTTGATGTATTAATTTTATTAATTATTTTCAATTTCTTTTTATATTTTTTTACTATTTTATTTTAATTATGAATGATTAATACATTTAGATCGTATTAATTTGGTTTTCCCAAGTGGTCCGATTTTATTATGTGTATTCATAAATATATATATATATATATATATATATATATATATATATATATATATATATATATATTCAAAATTATTAGTTCTATTTTCTCGGATGTATTTCCAAATTTTAATTTAAAAAAAAACCTTATATATTAAAATATCAAAACAGTTTTCTATATTTATTCTATTTATATTTTTTATTATTTTCTAAATGTAATATTTTATTATTAAAAAAAGTTGTTAAATAAGTGTTTCCTCAAAATACTATTTTTCATAAAAAAATATATGTATAGTTCCACTTTCTATATTTTATCCTTTCAAGCTGACCACAATGATATAATAATGGAAGGCCTATTTTCTCATTAAGAGCTCCTCCACCATTTTTGTGTAAGTTTTCAAGATCTTTGGTGTGTCTGTGAAGAGTTCATCAAAAGAGTGGCCACAAATGGCCACATGGAAGGAGGCTGTAGAAGAAGCAAAGAAGCAACTGTGGCTGGCAGGTCCAATGGTGTTTGTGTGTGTTTTTCAGTACAGTTTGCAGATGATCTCTCTCATGTTTGTTGGCCATTTGGATGAGTTTCTTCTAGCAGGAGCTTCTTTGGCTGCTTCATTTGTAAATGTCACTGGTTTCAGTGTCTTGGTATGTTCACCTCATCATTTTCAGTAGGTTTAATTCTTCATTTCAACATGCATACTTTTTACCTCTTGGACCATCTTATTTGTTTTACTCTCTATTTTTAATCTGTTTTAGTTTCTACATAATGGTCCAACATTATTAAAAAGTACCTACGTAAGAGACAGAATGAGTGATTTCTCCATGTAGAAACTCAAATGTATTCTAAAGAGGTGATTAAACATTTCCTAGCATATCCAAGAAACATGCATATAATTTCTCCTAAGTATGAAGCAAAGTCACGCGTTCAGTAAAAATAAAAAAGTTAAACAACGTATAAAGAAAAAATTAAAAATGACATTAATTTTTTGTGCAGGTATAACATGGTTATGTACTCCAATTACCATAAAGTATCTGGTAGTTTTATGTTTATAGTTTTAACTATTGATTAGTGATACAGTGGAATTTTTTAAGGTATAATAGAATTAACAATGCTGAATTAATTGATTGAGTAAATGAAGGTTACACCTTTATATATACATTTAAGGGAAATTTCTTGGGATGTGCAATTTGTTCTCAAAGTTGCCTTGTTGACTAGAACATAGTTTAGTGTTGAACTTGATTAAAAAATTTAGAAATAACTCAAGTGAATCACACCAGGGAATATATATTAAGGAGAATTTTCTTTTCTTTGTCAAATTGAATAATTTAATAATCCTCCTAGGAGCTTTCTATGCTCATTCCTAGTGCTTAGGTAGCTGCTTCTGGTCTCATCCTGATTCACCATTAACAAATACTTTTTTAGTTCTTATTAATATTTTTGCACCTTAACTACCCTTTTTTCAGGATTTATTATTAAATTTCTTATACTTACATTTTCTTTTCTCACTTAAATCCCATTTCATGTAAGATAACTTTTCTATTTTTTTTAACCAATGGTACTGTTAAAAGTAAAATGTAAAGGAAAGTAGTGTACAAAAATCATGTTCTTTTGCTAGCATTCTGAAATAAATGAATGAAGCATCCTATTTTCCTCAATTCATCTTTGTTTGACCTTTTTCTACAATACCAAAATGTACCCTCTTTTTAAGTTTTAACCTCATGTTGTATTCTGCTTTATTTTGTACCTAACACAAAATAGAACTATGTTGTGTTCCATGTATTTTCTAGATCTGCATTACTCCATACAAAAAATTACTATTTGTTGCTTATGTTGATTGGTTCTTAGATTGGCATGTCAAGTGCACTGGACACATTTTGTGGTCAATCATATGGAGCAAAGCAATATCATATGGTTGGCATACACATGCAGAGAGCCATAGTGGTTAGCATGCTTTCTACTATACCAATGTCCATTATTTGGGCATACTTGAGGCCTATTCTGGTTGTTCTGCATCAAGATATAACAATTGCAGCGCATGCTCAACTATATGCCAGATACTTGATTCCAAGCCTTTCTGCCAATGCTCTTCTTCGGTGCTTTGTTAAATTCCTACAAACACAAAACATTGTGCTTCCTATGGTGCTAGCTTCTGGATTCACTACCTTAGCACACGTCCTTCTCTCTTGGCTTTTGGTTTTGAAACTTAGGCTTGGCATCAAAGGAGCTGCCATTGCATTTTGCATTTCAAATTGGCTCAACACAGTGCTGCTAGCACTTTACATCACGCTCTCCTCTTCTTGCAAAACCACTTGGACTGGCTTCTCAAGGAAATCCTTGCATAATGTTCCTCAATTTCTCAGACTTGCCTTTCCCTCAACACTCATGGTCTGGTATGATATTCATTTTTCAACAAAAATTGACTTCCATAGATGTATAGCAACTTGCAATCAAAGTAGTTAACAATATTCTTCTCCATCATCAAATATATAAAGCCTTGAAAAATATCACTTCTATTCCTTGTGGTTCATAATATTTGAGTAACCAATGTTGATAAGTTCTAACTGCTTCTATGTGGTACTACATTGTTGCAGCCTAGAGACCTGGACTTTTGAACTAATGGTGCTCCTATCTGGTGCTCTTACTAATCCAACATTGCAAACTTCAGTACTTTCTATTTGGTTAGTTGTTCAGTTAAATGTTTAGGAAAGTGCTATTGTATTGATAGTTTGAATGCACCATTTTTCATGTTGTCAATGACTAATTGTACTTTTCTTAATTATCCCCAGTTTTCAAACAGCTGGGCTCTTTTGGATGATACCCTTTGGAGTTGGTGCAGCTGCAAGGTTAGTCTTTCATGCTTAATTAAAAAATGTATAATGAAGATGATTCATGATCAGAAAATGTGCCTGCTATTCCAACTGCATAACTAACTCTATCACCAAAAGTGTATCTTTCAGTTGTTTTTTAATATATTGTTGGTTTAACCACACTCATTACATGTATTTCCACTCAACAGTACAAGGATCTCTAATGAACTAGGGGCTGGCCGTCCAAAAGCTGCATTTTTAGCTGTTAAAGTCACCATATTAACGTCCTTCATCATTGGTGCTTTAGAATTTACTCTCCTTATACTGACAAGGAACTTTTGGGGCCGAATTTATACCAATGTACCTGAACTAGTCAGTTATGTGGAATCCATGACACCAATTCTTGCAAGCTGCGTCTTTGTAGATTCAATTCAAACAGCATTCTCAGGTATTCAGTAAAAGCACTCAATGGATTTTAAGAAACAGTTTTCCCCTTACAAAATAAATAGATAAAAGACAAAACTTAGATGCAATTCTGAATCTGCTTTTAGCACTATTCTCCAATTAGAAGTGAAGTTCCATTTCGGTAATCATCTTTAATGCAAATCTTTATTAAGTGAATTACTAACTGAAACTTCAATTCTGATACTAAGAGCATAAGAGGAACCAAGTCTAAATTTTCTTCACTGATAAAATGTAATATGTCTAGTACCTTTTAATCAGCTGCTTAAATGTTTCACACCATTCTTCTCAAATCTCAATAGGAACTTCTCTTCAATCTTAGTTATAAAACATGAAATCTACTTTTAGTGCCTCTCAGCTGTAATCTAAAGAATAAATGCCTGAGATAAACACCAAACCGATCTATCAAAGTTTGCATTTAAAATTACCTTTTGTGCATGATTTCTGAAGAATCTTATGAGGGGAAAAATTGAATTCCACTTGATCAATGGCCTGAAAAAGCAAAAAGCATATTAGCATCAGCATGCCATTGACCTAAAGACTTTATGTTAATCTCTACATGACCTTGATCATGACTAATTCTTTGGGTTGTGAAATTAAAAGGTATAGCCAGAGGATGTGGTTGGCAGAAGCTTGGTGCATTTGTCAATCTTGGATCATATTATCTTGTTGGAGTTCCCTTTTCAATCCTTTTGGCTTTTGTCCTCCACATGAAGGGAGTGGTAAGTAAGATTTAACCATTCTCTTTTAGTAGTAAACTTGTTCAAATGGAGCTAATGCTTTTAAATTGATATTGGTTCAAAAACCAAAAGGGGCTCTTGTTAGGGATTGTACTTGCACTCAGTATACAAGTGGTGTGTTTCCTTGCAGTCACCTTACACACCAATTGGGAGAAAGAAGTAAAGTTCTCCTATCTTCTTCTCAGTTTTGCCTTCAATTTTGAATCTTAATAACAATATATAATAAGAGTTTAATGTTTATGCACTCACAGTGTAACAGTCATGCAGTTATGTATCTGTTGATATGATTTTTAAAACAATTATTATAAAAAATCAATAACCTCAGCATGAATAGTTATTTGTAATTAAATGACAATGTAAAATTATTTTATAGGGTCAATGAATAACTTTTTTTTTTCCTGATAGTGTAATATCTTTATTTTTCAGGCAAATAAGGCAGCTATAAGAGTAAAAGGCAAAGGGGACCAAGCTGATATACATTAGATCTTAAGTCACATAAATGGAACTTAAATGGTTGAAGAGAAATTTTTCGTAGGTAATTATTTGGATCCAACGTTACCAAAAGTATTTGAGGCACATTTTCGTTTTTGTCAGTTATTTTGGGTTAAGTGGAAAAAGAAAATTTCTCAAAATAATGAGACAGTGTTTACATGTTCAGTGACATTTGTTAATCACTCAAAATAATGTCCAAAATTATTATGCAAACAAAATTATCAAACTTTTCGTTTTCCTATTATTTAATTTCCTTGGCTCTGCTAAACATTATTGAGCTCTCAAGAGGGTAATTTATAGTCTTTATATGAGATATGATAAAACTGTCAATACATTAAAAGTTAGAGTATCAAAATATACAAAATGCTTTCAATATAATCCTATAAGAAAACTCTATAATATGAAATGAATATTAGTAAATTTTGGTTACTCTTACAGATCTACAAACATTTATAAAACTTTCAGCTGATAAAATTTATTGATTTACAAACAGAATTTGAATTAATTTCATCCAAACATATAAATGAGTGAAATTTGGAAAGATTTGACAAGTTTTTATAAATAATTTAAATATGTTTCAAATAAATCAGCAATGTGAATGTTTTGAATATATAAGAACAAACTCCTTAAAGAGACTGGAATGTCTTGAACTGTATATATACACATACACACAAATAAATAAATAAATAAATAAATATATATATATATATATATATATATATATATATATATATATATATATATGTGTGTGTATGTGTATATAAAATAGACATAGGTTTACCATGATATCCTAAACCCTAATATTGCAGTATCCATTGGCACAGACAGAGACATAAATACATATATATAGGAGAAAAACATGCAAAGTTAAAAGGTAGCAGAATCGATTGTATACCAATATATATTGTTGATATTACATGGACGTTTATTGGTAATACTACATGAATATAGAACTGTCCATTGGCATGCATCATGCATATACATATGCATCAATGGTAACAGGATCACGTCCTATATAATAATCAAGCACCCATATATCACTACACGAAATATATATATATAACATGACAGAATACACATATGATGATGGATGTGGATCTCCATGCATGCACATGTATTACTCAGTTGCATGGGAAGGGTTGCGTGTTGCTCAGTCCACAATTTTGGAGTGTAATGTTGAAGATAGCTTGAGGAGCTAAATGCATGTTTTCTGCAACAAGGTCTATTGCACTGCAAATGGTGGTATTAAGTGGTGTAGTATTGAAGATATCACAGACTAATGGGTCAAGAATGGGTAGGGTGAGAAGGTTTTCGAGTATATCATAGATGGCAAGCAGAGGGTTGTTTTGAGTAGTATCTGGAATGATGTCTGAGCTAACCATGGAAGAGAAAAGAAGGTTAAGGGATAGAAGAAGAAGAAGAAGAAGAACAAAGGTAGTGACACCACCTTTCTCACCCATTTTCCTAGCAGATTGATACATGATAGATATAGTTCTCAGAAATAACAGCTTCATGCTGTGAACTTGATTTGCAAAAGAATTTATAGACCAACATTTCTTGTGGCTTTTTACTTTAGAAATGCTGGTTGAGTTGAAAATTGATAATGAAAGGTGAAAGATAAAGTAGATAAATCAGAAAAAATATTTTTTTTTTTTGTTTAAAGAAAAATAGATAAAAAGAAAAGAAGAAAAAATTATTTTTTTATGTTATTTGGTTTAAGATAATATGAATAACGAAATTTTAATACAGTACATATATAAATATTGAATTTTATTATGTCACAATGATATTTACTATATTAGCCACATTATTCATTTTGAACCATTCATATCTTTTCTCATCTTTATAACTATCCAATAATGAGTGTTGGATACACGCCAATCATTCTGAAATCTTTCAAAAATTTAATTCTCGTTAATTTTTCTTCACATGTATTCTTATTTAAAAGTTGGTTGAATTCTATTTCTATTTAAAAGTTAATTTTAAATTAAATTTAAGAAGGAAGAGCTTTTAGAAAAATAAGTATAACCTCTTCCCCACTTTTTATTAATAAATATTTTGAAATCTCTTTTTAAATTAAAATCAGAGAAACGAATTTTTTTTAGTTTTATTTATTTTTAACTTAAAATATCCTTTTAAATTAGAAGTTGTTCGGTAAAACAAATAAAAGGTTAGTTTTGTTTAACTAGTTATCTTATTATCTAATAAAAATGTATCTTTCTTAAATAAAAAATATTGTGCAAAATTAATTTGCATGAAGTTATTTTAATCGTGATAAAAATACTAAAATAAAAGTATTCAAAACAATAAATTTAAAAATACTAAAAATTACTTTTATTAATAAAATTTATCTTATTAGTAATAATTTGTAAACTGTATGCACACATGTCATGAAGCTAATGTATTAACTGAACGAGATTATTTAAAAAAAAAAGTTTTGAAATTTTATATAATTCGAATAAATTATCTTCTTTGAAAAATACATGTATTATTAAGTCAAATATGTGAAGATTCTAACTAGTGGCTGAAAACATTGCAGATCGTACACGGTATTTTTAAAAACTTACAAGAGTGCTTAATTAATAGGGTAGGATTTTTCTTCATCCAAAATTTTGAAATTTGAAGTTACAAAAAATGGGTATATTGGAAGATGTTGTGTGAATAAGTTAGAGAAAAGAATTATAAAAGCCAATAAAGAGATTTTTTTTATCTTAAAGAAATTTTTATGGGAAAAGAATGTTTGATTCATTACCAAACACTACCTATATTCATAAATATAAATAGAGTTTGAACTCTCTCAAAAACCACGGAGAATTTTAAAATAGAACTAATTACATAACTAGTTCTCCAATCAAATCCGATTTTCAAACACAAAGTATGAATTTTTTATGATATTAAGCATAATTTTTAATCATCCATATCTTTCATTAACACCAATTATTTCATTTTTCACTCTAATATCTCTTCTTATACATACATAACTATTCACTAAAAGAGTGTTATGGCTAATAAATTAAACATCTGTGTGCCTATTTCGTTTCAAACACGATTTAATAGTGGAAAAGAAAAAGATAAGCAATGAATAATTCTATATTAGTTGCCACATTATTGAGGGCATCTTAATTGGAGAAATTACAATGCTAATTAATCATAATAAAAGACTAAAATCATAATAATTAGACATTGTTGGTCACATAGATAAATATATTCTAAGACTAGTCTTACTTATGAATTTCAAGCTTTCTTAATTAACACGTCTTCTAGTTTTCTAGTTTTTTAATCTGGATTTGGTCATTTTTTTTTTCTTCAATTAGATCAATTTTTAATTTAGGAAGAGTCCTACAAGTATTTTGACACTTAAATAATTTATTATAGGATATTTTGGATTAGAGTACCTTATCTTTTCAAATTATCTTTCTATTTACAGGCTTTTTAAATTGACTTCTTAGTGAATTGGCTAGAGATCCAAGTTTTTATGGGTCTCCTATATATTTTCTTTTGTGTGTTATGTATGACAATAGTCACGTATCTACTGTTAGTAATATGTTATCAAGGGGACGTTTACATTGACTGAGATTGTGAGAGGTTGGCCAGTTTGTTTGATAATAGTAAATACTTAGTTTGGAATGATTGGCTGGTACATAATGTTGTATTGAGAGGTCGGTCAGTCGGCTTGGTGATACAATACACTTCTATTTAAAATAACCATGTGTTGATAACAAAAATATAATTTTTTATTGAAAAAGTCATAAAATTTTGAGTAGATTAAATCTAAATATCAAATAGTTTGGTCCTTCTCACATTTTTTTGATTGTTGGGAGAGGTGATAATATTAATTTCTGACATGATCTTTGGTGCTCTGAGAAATGCGTTTATCTGTTTGCAGGTGTTCCTTATGCCGAAAGGATTAAATTAAAAGTTATTATGGCTCAAGGATGAAAGGATAGTGGTTCTTGGGATCTTTCTCCTTTTTTAAATATTCAAGGTCTGCATAATTTACGTTATATTTCTTTAACAATTCAAGAACAACCTATTCTAGAACTGTTTGTCAACGAAAATAACAGTTGTGATTATTTTGAATTGAACTATACTACTTATGCACTTTTTGACAGATTGATGGCTAGAATTAGGGGGAATTTCTCAAGGACAGGGCAGAGAGAGGCCCACAACTTCAATACGTAGGGGAGATCGAAGGGAAAGTGAAGATGATGTACCGACTGATCTTACTGAAGTTGAGGCATTCCCTGAAGGACTTATTGATAGTTCTTTATTACTTAGTTACTGTGACCATGTTGTGTATAATTTGTGGGAGGGTGAGGTAAGTATATTTGACCTATAATCGTTATTTAAGTTTTTGATCTGGTTGGTTAAAAATATTAATGTTATGATTTAGGATCGGGGAGAGCTAAAAATGGTCTCCCATGCTAGAAAAGTCATTAAGTTTGGGTTGCCTTGTCCTGAAGTTGAGGCAATTGTTAGTAATTCTGGATTGTTGTCATTGTGCAACATTGGTTATGAAATGATTGATAAAGGTTTACTTTCTGCATTTGTGGAGCGATGGCAAAGGAACACAAACACGTTCCATTTGCCTTTTGGCGAGATGACCATTATGTTAGATGATGTGTTATGCATTCTGCATATCCCTGTAGTTGGGCAATTTCCCACTTATGCTACATTGGAGTTTGGTGAAGTTGCTGATATACTCTTTGAGTTATTGGGAGTTGAATTTGGCATTGGAAAGACAGAAATGAAAAGGTGTAGAGCTACACATGTTCGTCTTAGCTGGCTCAGAGACATTTATGAGCAGTGTTGTGAGGCTCATACATGGGGTTTGCTGCTAGGGCTTACTTACTGCATCTAGTTGGATGCATGAATGATATTTGCTGATAAGAGTGTCACCTTCATAGTTGTTTCATACCTTGCTTTGTTCAGAGATTTTTACATGTGTGGAGGTTTTTCTTGGGGAGTTGGTTGCCTCACATACATGTATGAGCAGCTAGGAGATGCTTGTATCTCCCATACTCGACAGTTGGTAGGTTACGCCACCTTGATGCAATTAAAAATAATTAGTAGATTATTTGTGATAAAAGATATTTAGAAATAACAATTTTAACTTATTGGGCATTTGTTATAGAGTTGGATTTATGAGCATTTTCTGACTATGGGAAAAAAAGATGTGAATGTGAATTCCATTACATTGTCAGTCGGCACATTTGCACGCTCACATATGTGCGATTGCAGTTGGACCTATTGACACCTGTTGAGGTCTTATGGGATCTATATGTCGACTGTAGAGCATATTGCCCATTCCTGTCTATTTCCTTATTTTATGGATATCTACCTCTTGGTGTTTTGACGCAAAGACATTTACTTGAATGTGTGTTGAATTAGTTTGGATTTCTACAGACTATTTCTCGACCTCCTCTACCAATTGACCCAGGAGTATTAGCCATGGTTAATGACCGATGGTTACATTTTGCCGATTATGTCATCAAGGGGTGACCCATGCGTCTAAACCACATGCTTGTCCACCTTACTACATGGGATGGTTTAGACACATGTCACATTCATATCTTATTCCTAGATCTGATTCTGATGTTGTTGCTCATCATCGACGTCATAGTCCTGACGAGGGAAGGCCACCACCACCACCACGATCGTCATCATCTCAGCAAAAACATGCTTGTCCATTAATATATTTAATACTTTTTATTTTTTATAATTATTAAATATTAGTGTTTAGTATTTATTTTTTGTTTGTTATTTTTGCAAGGTATATTTAGGCGCATCTTGCAGAGGATGATTGATTGTCGCCATGTTTTTGAAGGCACTCCTGCTTATGATGACACTCAAGCGGCCCTGGCATTAGCTCGTGGAGTTAATGATTAGGGGGTAGTATATATTAGACATAATCTTTCAGTTTATGGGAGGGGTACAACTCATATAAGATTCATAGGGCACAAACACTTTCAAAATGTTTAAGACAATCCTTAAATAAACATATGTAGAATCAATGACATTTCCCCATACCTCTATAATAAGATCCCAAGCCTTTGTGGAATTAACTAGCATTTTACATTTTACCTTGACATTTCTATTGATGTGGAACCAGCATAGCAAGTTATGAACTTTAGGAAAACAATGCTAATTGCATTAATTAAAGTTATGTCTCTATCACAAACAATCACTTGAGGATGTACATCACCAGTTACAAACAACCCTTTTAGTTTTTCCAATGCCCAAACAAAGTTGTTTTTACTTTCATTGGATAACAACACAAAGGCAACCAAGAAAGTCAATCTAGTAGAAGTGACACCTACTGTCTCAAGCAACGACAACCTGTATTTATTTGTTTTATAAGTGTTATCCATCAATAAATGTGAAATGCATTTTACAATTTTACTGAATCAGGGTGAGTCCAAAACACATCACTCACAACTTTAGAGGACATATGACACCTACTCCAATAAATGTATTGGTTACACTCAAGCTAAGTTGTTACATTTATGTTCTTGGTCCTCTAATTGATCTCTTATAAGTATATCTAGCATTGTACAATTTATTGATTGTGGTCACATTATCCGCATTTTTCTCCTTCAAGATTAGCAAGATGTTTGTTGGCCTAACTTGACTCTTCGTCGTGTTCACAAGTAACACATGTTCATCATTTTTTAATCTTCCTACCTAAGGGTGACCTACTAATGTCTAAGATAATGCATGATTATGCAAACCATATATGACCTTCAACGCTCAACCATCTCCATTGGAAATTGGTTTGCCCCTCAATTTGAAAGGACAACCACACTTCCTTGAACTGATAACACTGACATCTATTACTTGTTTGTATTTCTTGTACTGACCACTCCGTTCACAACCGAATAACTTAAATGTTTTTCTTCCGAATTGTCTGTTTGTTTTGTCTAATGTAAATATCACAATTACAAACCCTAACTCAAACACAACTCCACAAACCCATTCTAGTAAAGCATCTCGTGTTGCAAATACCTACATTATATGTCAGCATATCATATATGTAAATTCATACACAAATTACACCATGAAATAAATTTACTTCATCTGTTATGAAATGATTAACCAAATCACGACCATCAAAGTTAACTAATTCTAATTCTTACATATTCGACATTTTATCAACTTTATCATATATTATTGTCAAAACATGTTCCTCCAAGATTAACTACAACAATAACCTACATTTTCCAACATGCAATGACTAATGAATTTAAATTTTCAGAATAATGCAAATATACTAATTAGTTTTTCATAAATGTGTTTCAAAATGATGTGTTCCGAAACTCTCATATGTATTTTGGATTGACATGTTTCGGAACTGAATTTAAACTTCGAGAATAGGCGGTTCTAGAAGACATTTTTTAGTTCCAAAATGTTCCGAAATACACATTTAAAAAATCAAATAATTTCTAAAACAAGCTATTTCGAAATGTGTTAAATAACTTTCAAAATTCATTATTTCTTCATAAATGTATTTCGGAACCAGCATTCTTGAAGCATGAACGTAAACAGAAATGCTTTGGAGAACCTATTCCAAAAATCTTTATGTATCCTATATTTCGAAATATAACTACATTCTACCCCATCTAACTTACCCCAATCAATGCTCAAAGCTGCTATTGTAAAAAAAATAACACTGCCCCTATTCACCTTCATCTTTTTTACACACCTCCCTCTTTCACTATTATATTGGTTTTTGTTTTAATGTACAAAATTGTCTTTGTACAAACAAAACACTTTAAGAATTTTTTTAAAAATTTGGAAATGCTGAAGAAGGAAACGTTGGAAGTGCAGGAAAAAGCAGTCTTTTACCCTTCTCAAGGTCAAGATATCCAATTACAAAAATCTCTCTGTCCGAAAAAGTTCGTCACATCAAAGTCCCAACGTAAAAGTTTCACTATATTTTCAAAAATATAAAATAGTTTTTTAACGGATTTTTGTCTTTTAGCCATTTTTTTTTCATACATATGCTTTGGTGATAAGTTTCGCTTTCAGGATTTTTTTTTTATTTTCATAAATAATTATACAATATTCTTTTCACTTCAATTCTGTAACTACATCTGATTAAGGATTTGATCTTTGAACTCTAACATCAATTTCAAAATATTATATATATATATATATATATATATCAAGTACCTACATAAGGTGAGTACTCATTTTGGATAATATGTATCAGTAATAAATATAAAACTGACCATTAAATTACTAATTATAGTAATTAAACCCTGGACCATTAAATTAGTCATAAATTAATTAATTGATAATAATAATTTGTTTTTCATTTGATAAACAAAATTTTAGTCATTATTTATTAAAAGTAAATTATTATTTTAATATATATTACATAAATTATTATATACATTAATTAAGTACTAAATTACTTTATATTAACATAAGATGTTCTAAACATGGTATAATAACAAATTTTCTATATCGTTTTTAATGTAGCCTTTAAAAAATTAGTAATCTTATTATATTCCTATAAATAAATAAAAAGTAAAAAATATTTTGAGTAAATTTTATGTATAAAATTATATTATAAAAAATAATTAATAATAACGTTATGATATGTAATATAGCTTGTTTAAATTATTCTTAAACATTTACTAATAACAATAAAACTTGTTTAAAATACTTTAAAACATTTAATAATAACATTATATTTTGTTGAAAATTGTTTAAAACATTTAATATAATTACATTAGATAATGTAATATAACTTGTTAAAATAAATTTTCAAAACAAGCCAAACATTTGATGGGATAATGTAATAATTGTATATTATACACTAATATTTGTGGGGTGTTAATTCATACCATTCTTACCTTATTCAAAATTTATTTAACTAATTATTGTCTCTAATTCATTAAAATAAAAAATCTGTGATAGGATAAATAAATAAATATATTATGTAAAATTTTAAGTCGATTATAGAAGTTGAAAGAAATTATTCAAAAATTAATATGTTCCAAATCAAATAGGCTAAAGTGGGTTTACCAAAGCTGTTACAAAGAGTTTCTGAAGATGATGTCAATTACTAAATGAAGCTGTTATAAAGAGTTTCTGAAGGTGATGCCAATTACTAAATGAAGCAGTTTCAGATAAAAATATAAATAATTTAATGCTATTTATAATAAATTTAGTCAATGAAAATGTTTTAGGAGGAGATGCTTCCTTTGAGAACAAAAAGCTATCAATATTCAACCAAATGTCAAAGTAAAATCTGCAATCTACCTTTGAGAATGAACACAGGTTAAGAATTTATTAATTATTTATAATCATTAAAGTTGTACAGAGTTTTAAAAATTTTAATAATGCATACCTTATCTTACCTTAATGTTATTAATGTAATTATATCACAATTTAATAAAACCAAAAATTTATTATTTTCTGAGCATATATATAATCTTTTTTGGGGAAGGTTGTCTTATTGTTGTGTGAGAAGGTTGAGGAAGAGAGAATGGGCTTATTGAGAAAGGAGGTAACAGAAGAAGCAAAGAAACAGCTATGGCTTGCAGGGCCTATGATATTTGTGTGTGTGTTTCAATTCAGTTTACAGATGATATCTGTCATGTTTATAGGCCATTTGAGTGAGTTGTTTCTGGCTTCTGTATCTTTGTCCACTTCAATTGTCAATGCTACTGGTTTCAATGTCATGGTAAGTTCACACCATTTTTTCTGTGTTCTAGTTTATCAACTTGTTATAAAATGTACTTTTGAGATGAAATCTATACATGCATGTCAATTACTCTGCATATATATCATATTTATCAATGCATTCCAAAATTTTGCATAAGTCCTGAAGATGTATCTTTCTCAGACAAGAGAAATATAAAACTAGGTACAAATTTCATTGTTATTTCAGAAGAAAAGTATTCATGCATCAAGTTTATGATAGACCCTCTAGCTTTTTGAATATCGTTTGACATATCACATTATCATCTGAATATATATACTCACAGATATGTGTTCAACACTAGTTCTTTCTGCAGATATAGATTTACAAAGTTGCTAAGAATCTGGTATGAACAATGTCAGTTTGAATTTATTTGAGGTCACTTTTTTCATATTAATTAATCTCTTCGTTTCTTATAAATAAATAAAAGCATAAATCTCTTAGTTTTTTCATATATATATTTTCTTAATTTCAGTCAAATTCTCATGAAATTTCATTATGTTATTTTTATTATACTTGTTGTAAATAATAAAAGAGTAGTTGTTATTTTAAATTTTAAACTAACTCTTTCAAAAAAGTTCACCCCTAAAATTATAAAGAGAATAGTTTGAATTACAGAAATCGACCGTCTTGCACAGTCTTGTACAGAGTGATTCTTAGGTTGGTGTATGTTGACCACTCAAACATGTTATTAATGTCTTGTTGGATAGTGATAAGAATGTCTTTTCTCAAGGTTTTTCTGGTGACAACTCAAATACCTTTTGTGGTATTATTTTGTTGGGCACAATTATTAAGGTTGTCTCCCTGGTTGATTCCTTCAGTAAAAAAGAACAATAAACTTGGTTAATGTACATACATTGATTTAAGTTAGGAATTAAAATCCCATTAGACTTATAAAGAATATAATACTTAATTCTATGATATTAAAAATGAAACATTATTATGCAGTTTTTTGCTTCTGATATATAATGCTAATCTTTTTGACTGATGTTGATGATTCACTTTGCATAGATGGGTCTGTCAAGTGCACTGGACACATTTTGTGGTCAATCATATGGAGCAAAGCAGTATCACATGCTTGGTGTGCACACTCAAGGAGCCATGCTGGTTCTCATTGTGATCAGTATACCTGTGTCCATTATTTGGGTATACTTAGAGCCTATTCTAGTTCTTCTTCATCAAAACAGAGAAGTTGCAGCACTAGCTCAAATATATGCCAGATACTTGATCCCAAGTCTTTCAGCCAATGCTCTTCTTCGCTGCATTACTAAGTTCCTACAAACCCAAAACATAGTCTTTCCTATGGTGCTAGCCACTGGCCTTACCAGCTTGCTGCACTTGCTTCTCTGTTGGGCTTTGATTATAAAATTTGAGCTTGGTATCAAAGGATCTGCCATTGCAATTTGCATTGCAAATTGGTTTAATACCATAATCCTTGCACTTTACATTAAATTCTCCCCTTCATGCAAAGCAACTTGGACTGGTTTCTCTATGGAATCATTGGATAACATCCCAAAATTTCTCAGACTTGCTTTTCCCTCAGCACTCATGGTGTGGTATGATATTGTTTTCTGAACCACAACTTTCTTTCCTAGAATATAACAACTTGCACTGCAACCAACATAGTTAATGAGTACATTTTCATCTTGCATTTTAAAGATACAGGAGTTACTCTAATCCATAGTTTGTCAATATTTTAAATTAATTCTCTTAAAATATGCACACAAGTTAGTCCATATATGGCATGCTTTTGTCATCAATTTGGTTCTTGAAGCACAAAATCAATATCTCTAATCATCTTAGGATTAAGTTATGTGACTGATAAATAAAGGACTAATATAATACAAGGTATATTTTTGGAGGATTGAAAAGTACATTATTTTAATCTTACTTGTAAGAACTTGTTTCTTTTCAATGCTGAGATAATCTAATTGCTGCTTCTATTGTATCATTATGTTCCAGCTTAGAATTATGGGCGTTTGAAATAATTGTGATCTTGTCGGGTACTCTTGCTAATGCGAAATTGGAAACTTCAGTTCTTTCTATATGGTTAGTTTTTCTGCAAATATCTTAGAATATGCTATTATATTTTTATCTCGTTTGAAACCCCACTTTCTTCCCTTCTGAATGACTGTATTTTTTTTTATCCTAGTCTTAACACGTCTGATATATTTTGGATGATACCATTTGGAGTTAGTGCTGCTGGAAGGTTAGTCTTTCTTGCAGAACTGCACTGTTTATATTCTATTTGTTAGTTCTCAAAACTTGTTAAAAAATGTGTATGCTATTACCGTATGTAATGTAATGATGATTATTGACCATAACAAGTCCAATTACATGTTTCCTCTTAAACAGTACAAGGATCTCAAATGAACTAGGGGCTGGTAGACCAAAAGCTGCATATTTAGCAGTTAAAATCACCATGTCCCTGGCCTTTTTGTTGGGGCTTTTAGAGTTTGCTGTCCTTATGTTGTTGTGGAAAGTTTGGGGGCGTGCTTTTACCAATGTGCATGAAGTGCTCACATATGTGACTTCCATGATGCCAATTGTTGCAATTTCTGCCTTTGTAGATTCAATTCAAACAGCATTTCAAGGTATTGAATAAATTCATTCAATCATGAGGTTCAAAAATTTCATTTTTCCCTTTCCCTGTTGATTGAATGTTAAGGAATTGGATTAATCCAATTCCATCATTTCTCTTATTTTACTATCATATTACTGACTCAATCTCATCTAAAACGATCTAGACTTTTGCAGTTTAAATTGAATTGAAACAAATTTTAGAATTTTCAATTCTAGAATGTAAACTTTTCTATTTCCTTGATTGTGAACAGGTGTTGCCAGAGGATGTGGTTGGCAGAAACTTGGAGCCTTCATCAATCTAGGATCTTATTATTGTTTGGGTGTTCCTTTTTCGGTTGTCTCAGCTTTTGTATTCCACATGAAAGGACAGGTAAAATTAACCATTTAACTTCTGAAAAAAGATCTTGTAGTAGTACTAAAATCCTTCAGAATCCGGTTTGTAGTTGAAACTAACAGCATTGTGTAATTTATTAACTGAAACTGGTAAATATTAATATGTTGATTCTTCATGAGTGCAGGGACTATTTTTAGGGATAGTATTAGCAATTACTGTGCAAGTGGTGGGTTTTCTTTTAGTCACCTTACGCACCAATTGGGAGAAAGAAGTAAGTTGTCCTATCTTCAACTCGGTTTTATTATCAATTCTGGATACTACCAGAGATAGAAATATGATAGAGCAAAAAACTTTATGCATTTTCATTGGTAAAATCTTACTGTTACAAAGGAGAGTTAATGAATGAGAGAAGATAAAGAAGACCATTGTCCATTTTCCCACTTAAATAACTAAAGATTCATTTTATGTAATACTAGTGAAGTGATTTTAGAGATTGCATATGATGTCTCACTGTGAAGAAACTGTGTTGCAATGTCATGTTCAAGCTGTTGTTATTGATCAATTGCGCATCTTATTAATATTGGAGAAACTTTTAGAAAGACATTATGTAATTTAGGATAAATTTAATGTTACTAAGTAACTAATTAGTTTTCTTAATCTTGATGAGTTAGTTAGGTAGGTGTTATAGAAAAAGATAAGAGAGTATTATCTTTTAAATTTGATTCTTTGGTGGTTGTCCCTTAACTAATAGCAGTTTGTTAATTGTTCAGGCAAAAAAGGCAGCTGCAAGAGTAGGAGGCAGTGGAGTCGAAGTTGAGGAGCATGAGGGTGACCAAAATGTTCATACTGCTTCATAGTTCAACAATTTTTGTTCTAGTTTTATCTGTACAACCATATTAAACCTTTTGCTACACAGCCTGCCGAAACATATTCAGTTACAAGAAAAGAAAATTAAAAAAATGTGTGAAAAAAAAAAGAAAGTGAAAAATTAAAATGAAAGAAAATTGTCATTTAAAAGGTAATAAATAAATAAATAAAAATTAAAGTAATGTTACCATTCATACATTTATTATGAAAATAGAAAAATGAGAACTTTTAATATAGTTTAAGAATAAATGTAACATATAAGAGTAAACTTTCACAATGACATGATCATCTCAGTTTTTATAAAAATTTAATAAAACATAGTATTAAATTCAACTAAATTAAACTTCCACAATTCATTGGACTAAATTAAACTTTCACAATTTATTGGACTAAATTAAACAAGGTGATTTCTCTTAAATTTTTTTTAACATTTATCTCTTCTTCTTTCTTTCTTTTTTTCTAATTTTTACATTCCTATTAATCTATTGTATACTGTAAATTCAAGTGATAGAATTAAATTAAACTGTAAACTGTAAATTTGTAATTTCCTACCGCATTATCATTTGTGTGAGACAATTTAAGTATTGCATTATCATTTGTGTGAGACATCTTAAGTATCGGTACTGCATTGATTTTCAAATAAATAAATATTATCATCTTTTATTTATACATAGGAGAAAAAATATTGTATCATTGTTTAGTATCTTATAATTGGAACAAGTGTTGTGATGTTGGTACAACTACTCTTAGTTCTTTTGTTCTTGTTATTGCATCATCTGACTTTTTCAAAAAGACATTTGACTTTTAAATAATAACATTTGACTTAATTTTCAAGAGAAATACAAGAGCAATGTTAAAAAGAAACTTGACATCTGATGGGTGAATATAGTTTAAAAAAAACAGCTCCATGCTGTGAACTTGATTTGCAAGAGAATTTATAAGCCAACATGTCAATAATTTTTTTAAAAGAAAAACAGATGAAAAAGAAGATCAATTTAATTTTTTGATGTTATTTGGTTTAAGAGAATGTCAATAACGAAATGTTTCTTAAATGTTTTCTTTACCCGTTTTTTATATTAGGTTAAAAAGATAATAAACTTTTGTTAGAATTCCCAATACAAATTCGGCGTAAGGTGATACTTGTTGTCAAACTACTGAAGTACCTCCTTATATTGTATTCTCTATAATACTATTTACCTTTCTAACTATACATAATTATGTAATAAATGACTAATATTGACAATAAATCAAACAGTTATGTGTTTATTTAAATTTCACAATAAAAAAAAGAGGTATATATTCACCCTAATGGTACCATTAGGCATGTATATTCAATAATTTGAGAGTTTTAAGATAATATTTTTTATTGATAAAAAATAGTTAAACCAATATGGTTGGCTTGTATAAGAAAAGTTATATGTAAGGACTAGTGTTTATGTAAGTGTATGAAATAATTTAAAAGTGATAATTAAATTAATTTAAATTTTAATTTATTTGAAATATGTATATGATGTTTAATTATGTGAGGGAGTGATAGTAGAGTCTCAGTTAAGAGCTTAGAGAGACAAACAATCTGGGCTTAGAGATGGAGACGAATATGATTTAGTTTAAAACAAATCAAATTATTTTTAACTTATTGGTGATTTTTATTCATTACCATGTAAATTATGCAATTGGTGATTGTTGATTATCCCAATAAATGAGTACATTTTTTAAAGATTTTGTTAAGGTAAATAAGAATTCACAGAAGTAGTTTAGGATTCATTGACATAAGTTTGCCTCTTTAATATCACATGAGAGTTTGCATCAAGAAATTTCAACTACACATTTATAAAACATTAAAATCATCATGTGAATGCAACCTTTTGATGTTATTTTTGTTAATCTAATTTCATTCTATGGTTTTTCTAACTTGTATTTTGAATTCCTTATATAGATTACTATTTTCCAACCCTTGACCATAATATTTACGGATTTACTTGGATAAAGCTAAATATTATATAACTTTAACATAAAAAATTATGTATGTTAATGCAAAATTATTCTAACTTATAAATTAATAGTTTTTTATTTGAGTTCTGATATCAACCTATAAAAATGTCACAAAAATTACCGAAGAATAGTACATAAAAATAATTAGGATGATAAGAACATCATTTGAGTTTGAAAAATTATTCTCTCGTATTAAATTTCTATTTATTAAAAGCAAAATAACAAAAAGAAATGATTTCAATTTCGGACTTTACCAAAAATGATAGTTGTTAGTCCAATCTAAAATCGACCCTATATAAGAATAAAATCGATTATGTTATCAAATTGATAAAAAAAACACCATTAAAAAATATTAAACCACAATTATAACTATTTTAATAAAATAAAAATCAATTTAAAATATTGTTTTTTATTTTTTATTCTACAGATAAAATTGCTGTTATTAATATATATTGATATGTATTGTTGAAATTTCAATTTAAATATGATAGACAAATTTATTTAATATTTTAATATATTTCAAATCTTATAAATATATAAATTTAGATTTTAAATTAGTTTATTAGATCAATGTTGCATGTTGTAATATGACATCATTTAGAAAAGATATTGATACTAGCACATCTTGAGTTAGATCAGTCAATATTTATGTTTTTTTCATGTTTTTTTTCTGTTTTTTTTTTTATTTCTAATGTTGTATTTATAATTGATTATTCACTTTATAAGGTTATAATTAGATCTTCTGAATTAGAAGTCCTCAACTCCTTGTTTTCTTGTATTAATTTATTGGTTTTAGTAATTACTATCTTTTTTATCATTATTATAGTTATAGTAATAACTATAATTATCATCATTATTAGTTATAGTTACATTAAACAATAAGATAATAAGAATTATTATCTTTTTTATCATTATTAGTAATTACTTGAATTATGATTTTGTAATATGTACGGATTTCCTCCTAAATTAGCATCTAATTATTCTTATTTCATTACAGAGTATTTGGTGAATAACTTTTATTTTGTATTCAAAATCTCAGTTTTCTCAATGACTCCTCAAGTTGGGTCAAAATCCACTTGTAACCATAGTGCTTCCAATCTTGAATAATAAGATTCTTTATAGATATTAGAAACAAAATACTTTCCATCTTGAATAATTGAATTGCTTTGAGAGATTTAATACAAAGAAGAATATGATCACACATCTAATAAAAACATTCAAAACTAATTAAATAAATTTTAATAAATTTTAATGATTTTAATAGGATTTAATGAATTTTAATGATTTTGCAATACTCTTAATTACAATACTAATACTAATTTTAATGCTTTCTACATAGTTAATTACTTTGCTTTTTTCAATTAAGGTCTTAGGGCTATGCCATTGCATGGTCAGGATTTTATATGCCAAACCGTGACATAGATCTTTCACTTTTGGATGCACCATTTTTTTCTGCATTATTATAAATAATCAATCGCACTTCTCTCACCCCAGCTCTAATATAACCATATTAATTGAAAAAGATTTTTATTTAATTTTAATAAGACCGAGTATGAATTAAAATTCAAATATGATTAATTATGAAGTAATTAATTTATAAAATTTAAAGTTATATTTAATTTTATTTTGTTAATAACATTTCATAAAGTACATGAATTTAAAAAATAATCAGACGCTTAATATAATTTTATACTTTTTTTGTTAAATTTAATTTATATTTCATACTTATTCATCCTTGTATTATCTTGGATGATTTAGGTGTTTCATCATAACACAGTTACATAATGTCCTATATTTCAAATATATTGTTTCAGTTTAGCATTATCTAACCTCTTATCTATTGAATATAGGGAAGAAAATTAACTTGACTTCTCTCTTGTTCAATTATAAAGCTATAATTTAAGTTATATCCTTTCTCTTGATACTTTAGTGATCTTAAATAGTGTTTAAGTTTGATATCAGATTAAAAGATTAAAAATGTAAATTTCATAAGCATTTCATATGAAGGTAACATTTATACTATGTTAAATACTTCTAAAATACCAATTTTGACTCAATATTCGACATGTCCTAGAACAATCTAAATCATTCTTCAACATGTAATTTATATAGAAAAGTCATTATATTTCACATATATAAATCAATATTAAATTGAAGTAGATATCATCATTAACTCTTGTTACTATTTTGTTACTAGGGTGACAATATGAACTAACTTACCTTATTTTAGCTCATTTCACATTTGACCCATCAAAAAATGGTTCAGAATGACATAAAACCTCTGATTAATAAGTCTAACATATTTCATACAACTACGGCGTTTGCAGATCTGTATGCCAATCATAAATTAGAAAAAAAAAAATTGAAAAAAATCTAGAAAGTTCTTTATAATTTTTTAATCGTAAACTTGTTTATCTTATAAAAACAATAATTTACTACAAATATAACAATTACGAAATAAATAACTTAAAAACTAATGATTTATTGTTTAATATATTATGAAAAATATATTAAAGTGAATTATAAGATAAAAATAAATTTATGTTGGTAAATATATGATATCGATGAAATAATAAATAAAATATTTAATTATATTTAACATAAACAATATTACTTAATAAAAAAATTAAAAAATTAATGTAGGTTGCAAGACAAGACGAGTCATCCCATATTTTGGATTCAAATAACATCTTTTTGTAAGAGACGGTGACAAATATGTCTCGTACTGTCATTCTAACCTAAAAATTAGGTACCTAATAACAATGCACTTATATAAATTTAAAATTATGCTTCTTTTAAATTTAGTATTATTAGAATTTTAGGTCTAATTCTTATATTAAAAAAAATAAAATCTTTAAATATTATATAAAAAAATAACTTATATTATTTTAAAATTTTGAATTAGAGATGTTCACGTGAGTTTAACTCATGTTTTATTATTGTTTTATTATTGTTTGTTGTAAAGTAAATTTTTCTTAGCGAATTCTATTGAAAGACTTATCAAATTAATCATAAGTGATAATTTATATTGATGATCAGTTGTGAAAATTCTCCAATAAATTTCTCTTGAGAAAATTCATCATGTATCAATCCCTGTGTAACATCATTATCTCTTCAATCA